>OIZV01000088.1_pt1 | contig 61258 bp, 88 predicted proteins | sample 1588681 | NCBI WGS metagenome assembly OIZV01 (sample SAMN03283281) | human gut metagenome | biome: human-associated habitat; material: feces | host: Homo sapiens | place: Peru | collected 2012 | reverse complement strand
GGCTGCGGGTTCAACCGCCGTTTCCGCGGGCTGGGCGTCTGCCTGTTTCCCGTCGGTTGCGCCGTTTTCGGGCGCGATTTCGTTCAAGGCAAGGTACGTCCGCGAGGTCGACAATTTCGAGCGCAGCGTGCGCGAGAACATTCTGACCCTGCACGGAAAGACCCAGTGCGGACTTTACGATTTTGAGGTCAAGGTCGGCTTTTATCCCGAGGGAGGCTGTCTCGGAATGTCCGAGAACGAGATCTCGCTTGAGGGTGCTGATGCATGTACCGTCTATGTCACCATACAGACGCTGAACCGCAGCCGCCGCAAGACTCCCGATATCGAAAAGCTTGCCGCACGCGGCTACGAGACGCTTCGCGCACGCGCGGCAGAGGACCATGCGGCGCTTATGAACCGCTCCGAGGTCTACATCGAGGGTCAGGAGATACAGAAGAGATATCCCGTTTCGCAGCGTCTTGCGCGCATGCGTGCGGGCAATGCCGATAACGGTATCGCGGGTCTGTACTTCAACTTCGGTAAGCACCTGCTCATCGGCTGCAGCCGCCCCGGCTGCCTGCCAGGAAACCTCCAGGGTATCTGGTGCCGCAACGTGTTTGCACCCTGGAACTCCGACTATCATTCAAACATCAACCTGCAGATGAACTATTGGCCGGTCGAGACGGCTAACATCTCCGAGTGCGCACTCCCGCTCTTTGATTTCCTTCTCAACTATCAGCTCGAGCCCGGTAAACGCGCGGCAAGAGAGTGCTACGACTGCGACGGCGTTGTGCTCCATCACGTCACCGATATCAACGGTATGTCCGCACCCTGTGACGGTCTGTGCGGAATGTGGCCGATGGGCGGCGCATGGCTCTGCTGGACGATTGTCGGTTGCATCGGATTGAAGATTGTGTTGGGCATTATCATTGAAATATTGGAGCGCTTTTTTAACCGGGATCGACATTTTTAAGGAGGGTTCTGACGCTTGTACGGACAAAAATTCGTGAAAAAGTGGGCGTCAAAAACGACGCGGAAACGACGCGCGGCGTCATTTTTGATGTTAAGAAATTGTTAACTTTTTGAGTGGTCGTGAAAAAAGCGTCATTTTTTTGACGCTCGGCGTCATTTTTAAAACAAAAACGACGCCGCAAAAACCCCGTATTTTCAGGGGTTTTCGGGCTTTGGCGTCATTTTTCCATTTTTTTTACTTAATTAGTGTGGAGAAAAACATAGTATATTAAAAAGAGTTGAAAACGACAAAATTTTTGACATTTTGACGCCGAACAAAAAATGACGTTTTTGAGAGGAGAATTCATTAAATGGATTTTTACCAGATTAGAGAAAGGAGCCTTAAGAAGGATTCGATCGAAATCTATCCCGATTTTCTGGTTTGTCGTTCGAGAGATTTGATGGTTCGAGGTAAGGCATTCTATGCCGTATGGGACGATGCGAACGGAATTTGGTCGACGGATGAATATGACGTTCAGCGAATGGTGGACGAAGATCTGTTTGCATATTTCGAGAAGGTGAAGGATGAGCGAAGTGGAAACATAAGTGTGAAATCAATGCGAGCATATTCCTCGAACAGCTGGAAGGAATTCAAGAAATACTTGACTCAGGTTCCTGACAGCAACCACACGTTGGATACAAAGCTGGCGTTTGCAAACAGCAAGATACGCAAGACGGATTATATTTCCAAGCGCCTTCCATACGCTCTCGAAGAAGGAACCATCGATGCTTATAATGAGATCATCGGAACATTATATTCCAAAGAAGAACGAGCGAAGATCGAATGGGCTATTGGTTCAATTGTGACCGGCAATTCGAAGGATATTCAGAAGTTCCTTGTGTTGTATGGTGAAGCCGGTGCAGGTAAGAGCACTATTCTGAATATTATACAGCAGCTCTTCGAAGGTTATTACACGATGTTTGAAGCCAAGGCACTTACCTCTTCTAGCAACAGCTTCTCGACCGAAGTATTCAAGAGCAATCCTCTAGTAGCCATTCAGCATGACGGCGATCTTTCTAGAATCGAAGATAATTCCAAACTCAATTCCATCATATCTCACGAAGAAATGGTCATCAACGAAAAGTTCAAATCCAGCTATACAGCTCGAATGAACTGTTTTCTTTTCATGGCAACCAATCGGCCCGTGAAGATCACAGATGCAAAGAGTGGAATCATCCGGAGATTGATCGACGTGAAGCCCAGCGGCAATAAGCTTCCACCGAAGCGTTACCATGCTCTGATGGAAAAGATTCCATTCGAACTAGGTGCGATCGCATGGCACTGTCAGCAAGTATATTTAGCGATGGGTAAGAATTACTATTCGGACTATCGCCCGTTCGAAATGATGTATGAAACGGATGTGTTCTACAACTTCGTGGAATCTTGCTACGATGAATTTGCTCGTGAAGACGAAGTTTCGCTCAAGCGTGCATATTCGATCTACAAAGAATACTGCGAAGAAGCGCTGGTCGAGTTTAAGTTGCCGATGTATAAGTTCCGAACCGAGCTCAAGGAATACTTCAGCGAATTCTTCGAGCGCGCGAAGCTGAACGGAACAGATATTCGAAGCCTGTATCGCGGGTTTCGTAAGGAAAAGTTCATTATCGGAGAAGCGAAGGAAGTTGCGGATACTTTGGATACGACCAGCTGGGTGGATATGAACTGCACGAAATCGTCGCTGGATGATATTCTGAAGGATTGCCCTGCGCAGTATGGAAACGAGGACGGAATCCCGAATCAGAAATGGGTAAATGTGAAATCGAAGCTTTCGGACATTGATACATCAAAAGTGCATTATGTGCGGCTCCCAAAAAACCATATCGTGATTGACTTCGATCTGAAGAATGAACGTGGAGAAAAGGATGAAAAACTAAATCTCGAAGCGGCAGCTAAATTTCCGCCAACTTATGCTGAATTTAGTAAATCCGGTGCTGGTGTTCACTTGCATTATATTTTTGATGGCGATGCAACGAAACTTCAGCGTGTATATTCCGAGGGAATCGAAATAAAGGTGTTTACTGGTAACAGCTCACTTAGGCGAAAGCTATCAAAGTGTAATGATCTGCCAATAGCGCATATTTCATCCGGACTTCCACTGAAAGGAGAAAAAGTGATTGATTTTGAAGCAGTAAAAAGTGAACGAAAATTACGTGAGTTGATCAGTCGAAATTTGAAGAAAGATATTCACCCTGCTACTAAGCCAAGCGTGGACTTCATATTCAAGCTTCTCGAGGATGCATATAAATCCGACCTGCATTATGACGTGAGTGATATGCGCGCAAAGATATTTGCTTTTGCCTCCGGATCAACTAATCAGGCGGACGCATGTATAAAGCTAGTTGGCAAGATGCATTTCCAATCCAAGGATTTTGAATCGCGCGCTTCGCCCGAAGGAAAATACAAGGACGATCGATTGGTGTTCTACGATGTCGAGGTATTCCCGAATCTGTTTCTGATCAACTGGAAATTTGATGGTGATGGAACGAAGTGCGTTCGCATGATCAATCCAAAACCTGAAGAAGTCGGCGAGCTGTTTCATTATAAGCTGGTCGGCTTTAATTGTCGGCGGTACGATAATCATATTCTGTATGGGCGGTATCTTGGTTATACGAATGAACAGTTGTACAACCTGTCCCAGAAGATCGTATCCGGCGATAGGAATGCGATGTTTGGCGAAGCGTATAATCTTTCCTATACCGACGTGTATGATTTTTCCAGTAAGAAGCAGAGTCTGAAAAAGTTCGAAATAGAGCTTGGCATCCACCATCAGGAATTGGGGTTACCATGGGATCAGCCGGTGGATGAATCACTGTGGATCAAGGTTGCCGAATATTGCGATAACGACGTAATCGCTACCGAAGCCACATTCCACGCGAGAAAAGCAGACTGGACTGCGCGACAGATTCTGGCGGCAGTTGCAGGCATGACCGTGAACGATACTACCAACAGCCTTACAACCAGAATTATATTCGGCAATGATCGCAAACCACAGAGCCAGTTCAACTATCGTTTTATGGGAACGCAGAAGAACGAAGTTGAAACATACACGGTTATTCCCGGAACGGATACGAATTTTACTGTATTCGAAGGCAGCAGGCCGATATTTCCCGGATACACATTTGACGCGGGCAAATCAATCTACCGCGGAGAAGAGGTCGGCGAAGGCGGCTATGTGTATGCTGAACCCGGAATGCATTTCAACGTTGCCCTTCTGGATATTGCATCCATGCACCCAAGCTCCATTGTAGCCGAGGAACTGTTCGGCCCCGTTTATACACAGCGCTTCAATGATATTCTGCAAGCCCGAATCGCAATCAAACATGGCGAGTTCGATCGAGCGCGAACCATGCTGGATGGCAAGCTCGCCCCATATTTGAATGATGAAGGCGCGGCGAAGGATTTGGCGCAGGCACTGAAGATCGCGATCAATTCCGTATATGGTCTGACCAGCGCGAAGTTTGATAACCCGTTCCGTGATATTCGAAACAAGGACAACATTGTGGCGAAGCGCGGCGCTCTGTTCATGGTGAATCTGAAGCATGAAGTGCAGGCGCGCGGCTTTACGGTAGCGCACATCAAGACCGATTCAATCAAGATCCCCGATGCAACTCCGGACATCATCGCTTTTGTACAGGAATACGGCAAACTTTACGGCTACAACTTCGAACACGAAGCAACCTACGATCGTATGTGCCTCGTGAATGACGCCGTCTATATTGCGAAGTACAAAGGCGGAAAACACGATGGTGAATGGACGGCGACCGGTGCACAGTTTGCTCAGCCGTACGTATTCAAAACCTTGTTCTCTGGCGAACCCATTGATATTCTGGATATGGCAGAAACTAAAACAGTCACGTCTGCTCTATATTTGGACATGAATGAAAAGCTTCCAGAAGGTGAGCATGATTATCACTTCATCGGAAAAGCGGGATTGTTCTGCCCCATCATGCCGGGACATGGCGGCGGCGAACTGATGCGTGAATTCACGGGAAAGCGTCCTTCCCTCGAAGAACGCAGAAAAATCAGGGGAATCACATGGATGACCGATGAAGAGGAACACGAACTTGGCTATGATAAGGAACTTCCGAAATATTGCTATGCCACTGGCGCGAAGGGCTATCGCTGGCTTGAATATGAGTATGTGAAGCAGATGGGACTCGAAGAGCATGTTGATCGAAGTTACTACCGCGCGCTCGTAGATCAGGCAGTAGAAGATATTTCAAAATACGGCGATTTCGAAATGTTTGTGAGTGGGGCTGGAAGTCCGGATTGGCTTCCGCCTTGCGGAGATCGCAAGGTGAAAACCTGTTTTGAATGCGATCGATATCTGGATGGACGATGTGAACTGAATTACAAAGTGGAAGGAGCAAAGTAATGGACGGAAGAGAAAAGGAAGTATATTTCAATGTGTACTGCCAGAAGTGCAAGTATCAGAAGCTGGATGAAGCGCAGGATCCGTGCGACGAGTGCCTGAGCTATCCGGTGAACGAGTACTCGCACAAGCCGGTGAAATTTGAAGAGAGGGAGAAATGAAAATGGAAGAAAACAGGCTCAACGCCAAGGTACGCTGCAACAATTGCGGCCACAAAGACGTCTGTCGCTATTCGGAGGCTTACCCCAACTTTATATCTGATCTCGAAAATCGCATTTCCGAAATGCAGAAGACAACTGAACTGAATCTCGGTAGCATCGTGTCCATCGACGTGACGTGTTCCCATTACCTCTACGATAAAAAAGTAAGGGGGTGTGATCCTTTCTGATGGAAACAGTAGATCATCCTGCACACTATAATTCTGGTGGAATTGAAGTAATCGATGTGATCGAAGATTGGGGGCTTGGTTTTAGTCTTGGCAATGCGCTTAAGTATATTTGCCGTGCCGGACGTAAAACGAATGACCCGTTGGAAGATCTAAAGAAAGCGCAATGGTATATTCGGCGAGCGATGCGGAACCACGAAATCTGTCAAATAAGTGAAGATGCCAGAATTAGTGGAATCGAAGTTGTGGACGCTTTTGGAATGGATCCAATGTTTGGCGATATGGTTCTCGCACTCTGGCATCATTCACTGTTTAACAATGAGAATGTCCTTGCGCGAATTGACAGCGCATTGAACGAAATTATCAATTACGAATCAAAAGGAGAATAATTAAATGAATAATAATCATATTTTCAAAATTGACAACGCACACATTACCTATCGCAACTTTGCCGGTGAAGCCCGTCAGTACAACAACGCTGGCAATCGTAACTTCAACCTGATCCTCCGGCCCGAAGATGCGGAGATGTTCCAGATGGAAGGCTTTCGTGTTCGCGAACGTCCTCCGCGCGAAGAAGGCGGTGATCCGCTGTACCTGATGGCGGTAAACGTAAGCTTCAAGTTCCGCCCTCCGAGGGTCGTGGTGATTCGCGGACGCAACAAGATCGAACTGACCGAAGAAACCATTTCTGAACTTGATTATGCGGATATTGAATCGATCGATATGACGATTCGCCCCTATCGCTGGACGATGCCCGATGGTCGAACCGGCGTAAAGGCATACTTGAACAGCATGTATGTTACACTGGTCACCGATCCATATGAGGATAAGTATTTCGGCGGGGATGAAGAAGAGGAAGACGAAGAAAATCCGTTCTAAACTGTCATGGCTGTGCGTTTATTTCCGCACCAGCGAAAGGCGATCGAAAAGCTGCGTTCCGGCTCCATCTTATGCGGTGGGGTCGGAACCGGCAAAAGTATCACTTCGCTGGCGTACTATTATATTTTCGAATGCGGAGGAACGATAACGGATGATGGCGAACTGACCGCGATGACTGCGCCGAAAGATCTCGTGATCATCACCACCGCCCGAAAGCGTGATACGCATGAATGGGAAGAAGAACTCGCTCGTTTTCATATTTCTCCGCAACCTATGTTCAATTGCCATCCTGTTAAAGTGACCATCGATTCGTGGAATAACATAGCAAAATATCAGGACCTTCCGGATGACACGTTTTATATTTTTGATGAACAGCGCGTGGTCGGTTCCGGCGCATGGGTCAAATCGTTTCTGAAGATCGCCAAAAAGCATCGATGGATATTGCTCTCTGCAACGCCTGGCGACAGCTGGATGGATTATATTCCAGTGTTTCTCGCAAATGGGTTCTATAAAAACCGAACCGAGTTTCTAAAGCGGCACGCGATCTACAGTCGGTTTTCGAAGTATCCGAAAGTGGATCGGTATGTGGAATGCGGGCATCTGGAAAGGCTTCGAAGACAGATCACAGTCGCCATGTCCTTTGACAAGAAGACGATTCCGCATTATATTTCCATTCAGGCGGAATACAATCGCGAGGAGTACAAAGCCATTTGGAAGGATCGATGGAATCCGTACACGCGTGAGCCGATCGAGAATATTTCTGAATTGTGCTACACGGTTCGAAAGGTCGTCAATTCCGACCCAAGTCGGATTGCGGCGGTTGAAAACCTGTGGCAGAAGCATCCGAAGCTGATCGTGTTTTATAATTTCGATTATGAACTGGAAGAACTGATGATGCTGAACGGCGGCGATATTGCGCAGTGGAACGGGCACAGTCATGATCCTATTCCAAAAACCGACCGATGGCTGTATCTAGTTCAGTATGCCGCAGGCGCGGAAGGATGGAACTGCATCGAAACCGACGCGATTATATTTTTCAGTCAGAGCTATTCACATCGGATGACCACGCAGGCAGCCGGAAGAATCGATCGTCTGAACACGCCTTTCACAGATTTATATTACTACAGCATTCGATCGACCGCGCCAATTGATCTGGCCATCGCACGAGCGCTGAAACAGAAGAAAAACTTCAATGAGAGCCAATTTGTGCGCGTCTGACCTCGCGGGAAAAACACGGACTATAATAGAGAGAGGATGTGACTTTCAACAGTTCGCATCCTCTTATTTTTTTTCTCATTCATGCCGCGAACTTTTACTTTATTTTTTCAGGAGCTGTTGTATGCGCAGAGAGAATCGTTTCCAGTCCGATCTGATTGCGGAACTGAAAGAACGGTTTCCGGGATGCTTCATACTGAAGAACGATTCAAGTTATATTCAGGGCATTCCAGATCTGCTGATTCTATATGGCGATCGCTGGGCGATGCTGGAATGCAAGCGATCGGAAACTGAACATCATCAACCGAATCAGGATTGGTATATTTCGAGGCTGGATGAAATGTCCTATGCCTCCTTTATATTTCCAGAAAACAGGGAGCGTGTATTAAGTGAATTGGAACAAACATTCAAACATCGAAGGAAGCCACGCCTTCCTATGCGCCAGTAAATATTCATGGCTCAATTACGATGATGAACAATTGAACGATGCATATTTGCGATGGGTCGCGATTCAAAAAGGAACTGAACTTCATGAGCTGGCAAAGCGATTGATCAATATGGGCGTAAAGCTTCCGGCTCGAAGGGAAACTTTAAACCTGTACGTAAACGACGCGATTGGATACAAAATGACTCCGGAGCAACCGCTATTTTATTCCTACAATTCGTTTGGAACAGCAGACGCCATATCCTTCAGAAGAAACCTTTTGAGAATCCATGATCTGAAGACGGGTAAAAATCCCGCCAAGATGCGCCAATTAGAGATATATACGGCACTATTTTGCCTCGAATATGATATGAAACCATCAAAGATTGGTATGGAGTTGCGTATATACCAGAATGACGAGGTACTCATTCACCATCCAGAACCGGAAGTAATCGAGGATGTGATGCAGAAAATCGTCGTATTCGATGAGCGCATCGAAAAAATGAAAATGGAGGTATAACACATGAACTTCGATGAACTGAACCGGCCAGACGATCCATCTTTGGAACACTACGGTACGCCCAGACATTCAGGAAGATATCCTTGGGGATCGGGCGACAACCCCTATCAGCACGACGCCAATTTCCTGAAATTTATTCGGGACAGCCGAAGGCAGGGAATGCGCGACGTGGATATTGCCAAAGGGATGAAAATGAACACCGCACAGATGCGAAAACGAATCTCTCTGGCAAATGCCGAAATGAAGCGGTATGAAACCACACTGGCACTGAAACTGCGAGACAAGGGCATGAGCACGTCCGCGATAGCTAGGCGGATGGGTAAGAATGAATCCACGGTTCGTCTGCTGCTGAATCCGGTCATGCAGGAACGGCGAAACGAAACCCGCAAGAATGCCGATGTTCTCAAAGAGGCTGTTGACGATCGAAACTATATCGATGTAGGCGCTGGTGTGGAACAATATCTTGGCATAAGCGGAACCCGATTGAAGAACGCAATTCAATATTTACAGAACGATGGCTATGTGCTGTTCAACAATGTGCAGTTCGAGCAGCTGGGAACCGGCAAGGACACTACATTGAAGGTGCTGTGTAAGCCGGGAACCGAATTCAAGGACGTCGTAGCGAATAAGGGCGAGATTACACCGCCCTTTGATTTTTATTCAGAAGATCGGAAAACGTTGACACCCAAGGAACCGCCCGTGTCCATTGACCCGGATCGCGTAAAGGTGCGATACGCGGAAGAAGGCGGCGCGGAAAAGGATGGCGTGATTGAACTTCGGCGCGGCGTTCCGGATATTTCGCTGGGCGATGCAAAGTATGCACAGGTTCGAATTGCGGTCGGTGGAACGCATTATCTGAAAGGCATGGCAGTATATTCGGATAATCTTCCGGATGGATGCGATATTATGTTCAATACGAACAAGCATCTGGGCACGCCGATGATCAATTCGGATCCCGATGGTAAGAGCGTATTGAAACCTATGAAGAACGATCCTGATAATCCGTTCGGTGCAACGATTCGCGAAGCTGATAAATTGATTCGATGCCAGAGGCATTATGTTGGTGAGGATGGAAAGAGGCATTTGTCGGCGCTAAACGTCGTTTCGGAAGAAGGCACATGGGATACATGGAGCCGAAACTTGCCCTCTCAGTTTTTGTCCAAGCAGAACCCCTCATTGGCAAAGCGACAGCTCGACGAATCCTATTCTTTGGCAAAAGAAGAGCTTGACGATATTTCAAAGCTCACCAATCCCACTGTTCGTGCAAAGCTTTTGAACGAATTCGCTGGCAAATGTGATTCGGATGCGACCCATTTGCAGGCGGCTGCACTGCCGCGTCAGGCGGCAAAGGTTATTCTACCCGTTCCGCAATTGAAGGATACAGATATTTACGCCCCTTCCTATCGCGATGGCGAAAAGGTTGCCCTCGTTCGTTTCCCACACGGCGGCATATTTGAAATCCCGACCCTCACGGTCAATAATAAGCAGAAGGATGCGCGGTCATTGCTTGGCAACGCTGTCGATGCAGTCGGCATCAATCACAAGGTGGCTGAGCAGCTATCCGGTGCGGACTTTGATGGCGATACGGTGCTGGTCATTCCGATGGACAATGTGAAGATCAAGACGGCGCAACCGCTTGAAGGGCTTAAGAACTTCGACCCCAAGGAATCCTATCCTGCATACAATGGAATGAAGGTGATGACCAAGCGCGAAAAGGGCATCGAGATGGGTAAAGCCTCCAACCTGATCACAGATATGACGATCAAGGGCGCGACAATGGATGAAATCTGTAGAGCCGTCAAGCATTCGATGGTCGTTATAGATGCGGAGAAGCACAAGCTGAATTACAAGCAGTCCGAGATCGATAACGGTATCGCGGAGCTTCGTGCCAAGTACCAGAATGGACTCAATGGGGGAACTTCTACGCTGCTATCCAGATCTACATCAGAGGCGCGCATTCCACAGCGCAAGGAGATCATCGCCAAATCTAAGATGACCCCCGAACAGTTGAAGGATTGGGAAGCTGGTAAGCTGGTGTACGAGAACACCGGCAATACATATTCCAAGAAGCGGGTGGATAAGGATGGCAACATCGTGTGGGATAAGAAGCCCAAGATGGATAAGGTATCCAAGATGGCGCTGACCAACGACGCCTATACCCTCGTGTCCGGCGGAAGCAAGGCGAACACCACCCGTATCGAGAGCGTGTATGCCGACTATGCCAATAACATGAAGTCCCTCGCCATTGAAGCGCGCAGGCGTGCCCGCCATGAAGCGGACGTCCCCTACGACCCATCGGCGAGGATCACCTATGCAAAGGAAGTCAGCGATTTGAACTCAGCGCTTAATATTGCGAAGCGAAATGCTCCCCTTGAGCGCAGAGCCCAGCTCATCGCCAGTATGAACTATAAAGCGAAGCTCCGGGATAATCCTGATATGGATGACGAACACAGAAAGCGTCTGAAAGGGCAGGAATTGGACTATGCACGCAAGGTTATAGGGGCGAAGAAGACGGCGATCAGCATCACCCCCCGTCAGTGGGAAGCCATTAACGCAGGAGCGATCACAAAGTCGAAGCTCAAAGAGATCATCGACAACGTGGAATCCGATAAGCTTAAGTCTATGGCCACGCCCAGAACCAAAACTGGACTAAGTCCAGCTCGTATGCAGCGTGCGAAGTCAATGCTCGCAGCTGGCCACACGCAGGCAGATGTTGCTGATACGCTTGGCGTTTCCGTATCTACTTTGATGAACGCTTTGAATCCGTAATTACCGTATCATTTGAAGGGTGGATCATGGCTTCTCCATTGTCTGCCCCTCTTTGTTTGGCATTAGATGCATATACTGGCAGTTTTTGCCTCTGTCTGATGCCGTTTCGTGTGCGTATGAAAGGAAGTTGAAATGAATGGAAAACTGTTGGGTTACAACAATTGACAATCCATTCAATCCATTCACACAATTCGATGATTGGCATCGCTTTGACGAAGATTATGGCTATCATACATGCGAATACATCGCAAGAATTGCTAAAACTTCGAATGAATTGGATGAAGCAGCGTATTCAAATGCAATAAACGTTGCTGTAGACGAGATAGTTCGATTGAACATCAATGGATTGTACAAGAAAGTGCGGGAAAACGTACCAAAACAGCCGGAAAACGTCGAATAATTTAACGGAGGCCCATGAAAACGGACACCGGGGAGGGGGTCGCCAGAAACCACCCCCACCCCTGCATCGAGCGGCTCTCTAAAAAATCTCCGGGGGTGATATTTTAGAGGCGTTTTTGGGTTGGGCGTTGTCGAAGGGTGGCGTATGGCTGATATTTTTGGTTGAGTTTCTACCTATTTAAATAGCGAATTTTGTAGACCCTTTTGCTGGTGGTTGAAAGTATTGCTATAGTCAGTCAATCACTAGCAAAAGGGTCTTGATTTAGATTGAAAGTCGAGATGAACGACACGAATGAAGATTGATAGTATGGCAAAAAGCGAGGTGATTTTCTATGCCTAGGACTTCTAATGCTGGCAAGGCTCGTCCGAGGCGGAGAGCGCCAGCTTTAACGCCAGAAGATCGCGAGGATCAGCTGATTTCTTTGGCGATCGATCTTGCCGAAAAGAGATTGATCGATGGCACGGCTCCGAATTCAGTAATCAACCATTACCTGAAGCTGGGCTCGACAAGAGAACGTTTGGAGAAAGAGAAGCTGCAAAAAGAGAATGAGCTTTTGAGAGCAAAAACCGAATCTTTGCAGTCGATGAAAGATATTCAGGAGTTGTATCAGAACGCATTGGATGCGATGCGAAGTTATTCGTATAACGATGGCGACGATGATGACTACGATTACGATGATTAGAAGATATTCTGAACTATGTAGGCTTCAAACTTTCGAAGAACGGTTTGATTATCTTAAGCTGAAGGGCGTTGTCGGCGAATCGACATTCGGCTTCGACCGATATTTGAATCAGCTACTATATCGTTCCTCCGAATGGAAAAGAGTTCGAAACGCAGTTATAGTTCGCGACGATGGATGCGATATGGGGCTCGCCGACTATCCGGCGAACCGAATCATCGTACATCACATGAACCCTTTATCTGTTGAAGATTTGAATAATCGAAGCGATCTGATATTTAATCCCGAATTTTTAATTTGCGTTTCATTCAACACGCATAACGCAATTCATTTCGGCGATGAAACACTTTTACCCAAACCGCCGGTAGAGAGAAAGCCCGGCGATACTTGTCCATGGAGGTGAACATATGGACAGCATACTAGTAACGATTAAAAAGATGTTGGGAATCGATGCGGATTACGACGCGTTCGATACCGACATTATTGTGCACATTAATACTGCGATCATGATCCTTCGCCAATTGGGCGTAGGTATACAGGCTGGTTTTGTTATTACTGGCGAATCGGAAGAATGGTCTGACCTGTTAGAAGACTCCGCGCTGTATGAATCTGTGAAGACGTATATTTATCTCCGAGTAAAAAGCGTCTTCGATCCAAGTACGAGTTCTGCTGCCAGCGAAGCCGCCAAGGAGATGATCAAGGAACTTGAATGGAGGCTCAACTCCGAATCTGATTACGGAGGTAATACCGATGAATCAAAATGATTATATTGCCCATTGGGGTATTAAAGGCATGAAATGGGGCATTCGCCGTTATCAGAACGCCGATGGGACTTTAACCGAAGCCGGAAAGAAAAGGCGATCTTCGAAAGATAACGATAATTCGGGAGTTTCGAAAATGTCGGATTCCGAATTGCAGCAAAGGCTGTCTAGACTTCGAATGGAAGCCGAGTATAAACGCTTGATGGCGGAGCGAAAGCCAAAGCATTCCGGCAGAATTAAGAAAATTATGGGCGACATAGGCGAGCAGGCTGTCAAATCTCTTGCGACTAAAGGTATAGAGAAAATCGTCAAAAAAGTGTTCTCTGAGCCTGATCCTAGGACTAAGCTGGATGTTAAAGATGTGACGAAACTCTCGGATAAGCAATTGGCAGAGTACAATAAGCGCTATGCGGCAGAGGCACTTGCAAAGAAAAATGCAGAGCAACGTCGTGGCGAGAGAGCGGAAGAACAAAGGTACGCCGAATGGCTAAGGTCGCATAGGGGGTAGTTTTATGGCATTGTCCAATACAGCTACTCCCATTTATTATGGCCGCTTTCGCGATGCAGTCATGCGAGGCGACATCCCGGTAAATCGTGAGATTTCGATGGAAATGAATCGAATCGATGCTCTGATCGCGAATCCGCGATATTATTACGATCCGCGTAAAGTCGAAAAATTCATCGACTTTTGCGAAAAAGAATTAACTTTGACGGACGGAACTGATATGCATTTGCTCGATTCATTTAAATTATGGGCTGAGCAGATATTCGGTTGGTATTACTTTATTGAACGTAGCGTGTATCAGCCGACAAAGGACAACCATGGCGGTCGATATGTGAACAGACGAATAAAAAAGCGTCTGATAAATAAGCAGTATTTAATCGTGGCTAGAGGCGCTGCAAAATCAATGTACGTGTCCTGCATTCAGAACTATTTTTTGAATTGCGACAGAACTACTACTCATCAAGTGACAACTGCCCCTACGATGAAACAGGCAGAAGAAGTTATGGCTCCGATTAGAACCGCTATTACCCGTGCCAGAGGTCCGCTCTTTAAATTTCTGACAGAAGGAAGTTTGCAGAACACTACCGGCTCCAAGGTAAATCGAATGAAACTTGCCTCAACCAAAAAAGGCATAGAAAATTTCATGACTGGTTCGATGCTGGAAATCCGGCCTATGTCCATTGACAAGCTTCAGGGGCTGAACAGCAGAATAAACACCATCGACGAATGGCTTTCCGGTGACGTTCGCGAAGACGTTGTCGGTGCTATCGAGCAGGGCGCATCGAAGAACGATGATTACTTGATTGTGGCAATCAGCAGCGAAGGCACTGTTCGAAACAGCATCGGCGATACAATCAAAATGGAACTGATGAGCATTCTTAAGGGTGATTATATCAATGACCACGTATCCATCTGGTATTACAAGCTGGACGATATTCAGGAAGTTTCTGATCCATCCAAATGGCTGAAAGCAAATCCAAATCTTGGAAAAACGGTGACGTATGAAACCTACCAGCTTGAAGTAGAGAAGATGGAAAATGCCCCGGCAAGCAGGAATGATATTCTGGCTAAGCGCTTTGGACTGCCAATGGAAGGCTATACCTATTTCTTCACTTACGAAGAAACCTTACCGACAAAACGGAAACAGGAATTTTGGGGATTACCATGCTCAATGGGTGCAGATTTATCACGAGGTGACGACTTCTGCGCTTTTGTTTTCTGGTTTCCATTGAAGGGCGGAACTTTCGGAGCAAAAGTTAGAGCTTACATAACATCGGCAACACTTATGAAGCTCCCCTCAGCGATGCGAATAAAATACGAGGATTTCATCAATGAAGGAAGCCTGATCGTTCTTGACGGGGCTGTTCTGGACATGATGGATGTTTATGATGAACTGGATCATTTCATAGAAGATTCCGAGTACGACGTTCGTTCATTCGGTTTTGACCCATATAATGCGAAAGAATTCGTGAATCGATGGCAACAGGAGAACGGCCCCTATGGAATTGAAAAAGTAATTCAGGGAGCTAAGACCGAATCTGTCCCATTGGGCGAAATAAAGAAACTCACCGAGGATCGAATGATCTTGTTTGATCAGGAGCTAATGACCTTCTGCATGGGGAACGCAATTACGATCGTGGACACAAACGGAAACCGAAAACTAATGAAGCGCCGTGGTGACCAAAAGATCGATGCTGTTGCCGCTATGATGGACGCTTTCGTCGCTTATAAATTGAACAAAGACAACTTCGAATAGACGGAGGTGAAAGAATGGAAGATAATGCATTAAAGCACCATGGCGTTAAAGGCCAACGCTGGGGAGTCAGGCGTTACCAGAATAAGGATGGAACGTTAACCAATGCCGGAAAGAAAAGATATTCGCAGCTGGTAAACGACGTTCGCGGTAATCTAAGCGGATATATAAGTGAAGCTGAGAAAAAATATTTCGGGAGCAAAGAGCATGATGCTATCAGAGCAAAGCAAAAAGAAGAAACAGATCGTGTGTACTCTGACCCGAAATATCAAACGGATATCTCTAGACGTTTCGACGAGGCTGGAAAAAGACATACGGATGCCCTAGAGAAAATGAGAAACGGCAAGACGTTCTTGGCGAGGCGACAAGGGAAAAAAGAACTTCGCATCGCGAATCATCAATGGGCTAAGGCTTTCGACGAATGGGCCCATGATGCCGAAACGCAAAAGCGTATGGCTGAAGCTGACAAAGTGACGTCAAAGATACTTGACAAATACTATGATAAACAAGCTTCATTGCTATTAAAGGAGTTAGGGTATGAGGATACCAAAAAAGCAAGGGATTTTATCATGAACGATATAATCGATTTCGAAAATGTCTATTACTCATGATATTCATCGGAGGTGCATATGCCCGAATCTATAGGAGCTAGGCTGAAACACGCCTGGAACGCATTTATGAACCGTGATCCGACGGTTCCGGATTATTCTTACGGTGCTGGATATTCTATTCGTCCAGATCGAGTTCGACTGCGTTTGGGAAATGAGAGAACGATCATATCCTCCATCAATACTCGAATTGCAATCGACGCGGCATCTACCACTATACAGCATGTCCGATTGGATGAAAATGGTCGTTTTATAGACGTGATCCATTCCGGACTTAATGAATGCCTGAACGTTCGAGCAAATATTGATCAGACCGGCAGAGCGTTTATTCAAGATCTGGTATTGACCATGATTGACGAAGGATGCGCTGCAGTTGTTCCTGTTGACACCACTATCAATCCGGCAATTAGCGAATCGTATGATATTCGTTCGCTTCGGGTTGGGACGATCACGCAATGGTATCCGGACTCTGTAAGAATAAAATTATACAACGATCGAGATGGAAGGAAAACGGAGATCACTCTTCCGAAGAAGATGGTGGCGATCGTAGATAACCCCTTCTATACGATCATGAATGAGCCCAATTCGACCCTCCGGAGGCTGACCCACAAGCTGAGCCTTTTGGATGCAACAGATGAACAGACTGCTTCCGGCAAGCTGGATATGATCATTCAGCTGCCTTATTTGGTTAAAGGCGAAGCACGCAAGAAGCAGGCTGATGATCGACGAAAAGAACTGGAAAGACAGCTTGTGGAATCAAAATACGGCATTGGATACATAGATGGCACTGAGCGAATCACGCAGTTGAACCGTTCGCTTGAGAACAATCTGATGAAACAGATCGAATACCTGACGAGTATGCTATATAGCCAGTTAGGACTGACGCAGAGTGTTCTTGACGGAACGGCCAATGAGGAAGAGCTTACGAATTATTACAATCGAACAATTGAGCCGATTGTATCTGCCATCGTAAATGAATTCAATACAAAATTTCTAACCAAGACCGCACGTTCGCAGCATCAAACGATTTTCTATTTTAGAGATCCCTTTAGATTGGTGCCAGTTGTAAAGCTTGCAGAGATCGCAGACAAATTCACTCGAAACGAAATTATGTCTTCCAATGAATTTAGACAGATCATCGGCATGAAAGCTTCCGAAGATCCCAGAGCGGATGAACTTCGGAATAAGAACATGCCTTCGCAGGATGAAATCCCGGCTGGCGAAGAAGAAGCAATCGAAAAACCTTCTGTTGTTACATCTGATGACGTGCGAAAGATACTTGGTTCTTCTTAATCAAAATGGAGGTTATAGGCAATGCGAAATTATGATTTTTGCGGCTGGGCCACGAAGAATGACCTCAAGTGCAGCGATGGACGAGTGATCCGAAAGGATGCATTCAAAGAATGCGACGGCGCAGTTGTCCCTCTCGTTTGGAACCATCAGCACAATGAGGCATACAACGTGCTCGGTCATGCAGAATTGGAGAATCGACCCGAGGGCGTTTTCGCTTACGGATCGTTCAACGATTCCGAATCTGGCAAACAGGCAAAGGAACTTGTGAAGCATGGCGACATCACCATGCTGTCTATTTATGCAAATCAGCTTAAACAGGTTGGCAGCGACGTAATTCATGGGGCGATTCGCGAGGTTTCGCTGGTTCTTGCCGGAGCCAATCGAGGCGCGACAATCGAATCGTTCTTCGAACACGGGGATGTTGGCGATTTCGAAGATTTCGAAGACGAAGCTGTGATTTGCACGGGAGATGATATTTCGATTTACCACGCAGAAGAATCGAAGGATCCTGCTCCTGAAAAAAAGGAGGATAAAAATATGGCTGAAAAGACCGAAAAGACCGTAAAGGACGTATTTGATACGATGACCGATGAGCAGAAAGATGTGGTATATGCCATGATTGCTGCTGCGCTCAATGAGGGCGAAGATAATAAGGAGGATAAAAACATGAGCCACAATGTATTCGAAAACGAAAACGAAGAAAACACCCTGAGCCACGATGCGATTAACACGATCATTTCCGATGGTAAGCGCTATGGTAGTCTTAAGGAAAGCTTCCTTGCCCATGCCGCGGAATACGGTATTGATCAGATTGACTATCTGTTCCCTGAAGCCAAGAGCCTGAATAATCCTCCGGATTTCATCAGCCGTGAAATGGGCTGGGTGCAGAAGGTAATGGGCGCTGTTCACCACACCCCTTTCTCTCGCATTAAGAGCATGTTCGCGAACATCACCGAGGATGAAGCTCGAGCTAAGGGCTACATCAAGGGCAACCTGAAGAAGGAAGAAGTATTCACCTTGCTGAAGCGCACGACCACCCCGACCACCATCTACAAGAAGCAGAAGCTTGATCGCGATGACGTGATTGATATTACCGATTTCGATGTTGTGGCATGGTTGAAGAGTGAAATGCGCATGATGCTGGACGAGGAAATTGCCCGCGCAATTCTGATCGGCGATGGCCGTCTTGGCTCCAGTGAAGATAAGATCAACGAAACCAATATTCGTCCGGTCATCAGCGATGATGATCTGTACACCATCAAGAAGCTGGTTACGGTGAAAACTACTGCCACTGATGATGAAAAAGCAAAGGCATTCATTCGTCAGGCCATCAAGGCGCGCAAGGACTATCGCGGTTCTGGCGAACCGACGCTGTATACCACCGAGGATGTTTTGACCAATTGCCTTCTGATGGAAGACACTACCGGCCGTGTGATCTATGATACGCAGGAGAAGCTGAAGAATGTTCTGCGCGTTAAGGACATTGTTATTGTCCCCGTCATGGAAAACGTGAACGGAAAGAACGGTAAGCCCCTGATGGGCGTTATCGTCAATCTGGCGGATTACAATGTTGGCGCTGATAAGGGTGGCGCGGTTAACATGTTCGACGATTTCGACATTGACTACAACCAGCAGAAGTATTTGATCGAAACTCGTTGCTCCGGTGCGCTGATTAAGCCCTATTCTGCAATCACTCTGGAACTCGACGCTTCCGCTACCTGATGAGCGGTAATTTTTATTTTTGGAGGTAAAAAATTATGGATAAGATTTTCGGTCGCGCAGAAGACAAGTATGTTCGTCATTATCACCTTTATTGCAAGGCAACCAGCGACGGCAAGGTGTACATCGATAGTGAATGCAAGACGCAGGCAACCACTAGCGAAGTAAAGAATGCTTTCCTGAAGGGTGCGTTGGTTGATCAGGCCGGTAAGCTTTATGCGATCACCAGCTATTCCGAAGCATCGAAAGTAGCGACGATTGTACTGCTGACCGTTGGCGCTTCTGATGCCGCTACTCTGCTGAAGCTGGTCAGTAAGGCAGACTCCTAAGATAGGAGAAATTCAAAATGGGAAAGTTTTTCGGAGCGATCGGCTACGCTGAAACCAAAGAGACTTCCCCGGGAATATGGACCGAAGCCATTACTGAGCGTAAATACTATGGCGATGTGATACGCAACACTAGACGCTTAGAAAACGGAGAGCATCTCAATGATGACATTAATGTGAACAATTCGATTAGCATTGTGGCGGATGCGTTCGCTTATGAAAATTTCTTTTCCATGAGATATGTTACATGGATGGGGGCTCGCTGGAAGGTGACTAATGTCGAAGTTCAGCGACCCCGTTTAATTTTGACCATTGGGGGTGTTTACAATGGGCCAGAGAATTGATCTACACGAAATTCTGACCGATATTCTCGGCTCAACGGCTGTTTATTATCAGCCTCCTGAAACGATCAAAATTAAATACCCGTGCATCATTTATGAACGATCATCAAATGATGTTCGATTCGCGGACGATAATCCGTATTCCACAAAACGAAGGTATACGCTTACCGTGATCGATAAGAACCCTGATAGCGAAATACCTGACAAGATCGCTTCTCTGCCGATGTGCAGGAGCAATCGTGTGTTCACAAACGACAATCTGAACCACTACGTGTTCGACATTTATTATTAAGGAGGATTAAACCTATGGCAGCAATTGTATGGGATAAGACTGGCGAGAGATGGTATGAGACTGGCGTAGCCAAGGGCGTACTGTATACTAAGAAGACCGTGTCGTCTGGCGGAGGTAACGTCACCAAGTGGGTCGGTGTTCCGTGGAATGGCTTGACCGCCGTAACTGAATCTCCGGCCGGTGCTGAACTGAACGATCTGTATGCGGATGACATCAAGTATGCTTCTCTTCGTTCCGCTGAAACCTTTGGTGCGACGATCGAGGCTTATACTTATCCGGATGAATTCGCAGAGTGTGACGGATCTGTTGAAGCTCAAGACGGCGTAATGCTTGGTCAGCAGCCTAGAAAGGCTTTCTGCTTTGCCTATGTTACCAAGGTCGGCAACGATACGCAGGATGAAAGCGACGACGGTTATAAGCTGCACATTATCTACAACGCGACAGCTTCCCCGTCTGAAAAGGCATATCAGACTGTAAATGATTCGCCCGAAGCAATTACCTTCAGCTGGGAGATCAATACTACTCCGATCAATGTGACTGGTCATAAGCCGGTTTCCACGATCGTTATCGACTCCCGTAAGGCGAATGCTGAAAAGCTTGCAGCTCTGGAAACGATGATGTATGGCGGCGCTTCCATTGATCCGGAGCTCCCCGAACCGGATGCTCTGGTCACCATGATGACTGCCTGATTTTTTTTTTTAAACGGTGTGCTTGGAGCCCTCTTTAATCTTAGAGGGCTCTTTTTTAAATTGAAAGGAGATATTTGAGAAATGCTTAAGAAGACGATTACGTACAACGATTACGATGGTAATGAACGGACTGATGATTTTTGGTTCAATCTTTCCCAGGCGGAATTGGCGGAAATGGATGTTGAATCTGGTGGAATGCAGAAACGGCTCGAAATGATTTCCTCTACGAATGACCCCAAGGAGATCATGCGCATTTTTAAGGATATTGTTATGCGTGCTTATGGTGAGCGAACTGCGGATGGGAAATTTCGGAAGGTTGACTCGAACGGCTATCGCCTGGCAAATGACTTTGTACAGTCTGAAGCGTATTCCGAACTGTTCTTCGAGCTTTTTAACGACGCAAACAAGGCTTCCGAATTTATGATCAGCCTGCTTCCCAAGAACGTTCAGGACGAAGCGCGTAAAGTGGCGGAAGAAAAGATCCTTACTGGAAAAGTGGAATAAGAAGCATATGGAGGCGAGTTGAGAATGTTCGAGATAACGATACCGGAATCTGATTATTATGATGAGGCACAGGAGCGCTTTGTTACATCAAAGAGACAAACATTGAAGCTCGAACATTCTCTCGTTTCTCTTTCAAAATGGGAGTCCAAATGGAAAAAACCTTTTCTAAGCGATAAGCCCAAAACGTGGGAAGAAACAATCGATTATGTTCGTTGCATGACAATAACGCAAAATGTGAATCCCGATGCTTATTACGCCATCGATGAATCTGGCCTTAAGAAAATTCAGGAATACATAAATGATTCGATGACCGCAACATGGTTTCGAAAGGATGTCGGTCGACCGTCCAGAAGGATCATAACTTCAGAAGTTATTTATAGCCAGATGATAACGCTTGGCATACCGGTTGATTTTGAGAAATGGCATTTGAATCGGTTGATGACTCTGATTCGTGTTTGTAGCGAAGAAAACGCCCCAAAAAAGAAAATGGGCAAAAAAGAAATACTACAGCAAAATCGAGCTTTGAACAACGCTAGAAGAAAACAACACCATACGCGAGGATGAGTTCTTCGGAAAGGAGATTCGATGATTGCTTTTAAACACAGAGGTAATTTCTCGAAGACAGAACGTTTTTTGAATAGAATTTCCGGAGCTAAATATTTAAACATCCTTGAGCGCTATGGTCGTCAAGGCGTAGAGGCTCTACGTGCAGCCACGCCCGTAGATAGTGGAAAAACTGCCGATAGCTGGGATTTCGAAATTGAACACGGAAAAGATAAGACGACCATATCTTGGGTGAACACGAATGTTAATCAAAATGTGAATATTGCGGTGATTCTTCAATTCGGGCATGGAACGGGAACTGGCGGCTATGTTGCCGGTAGAGATTACATTAACCCCGCTATGCGCCCGGTATTTGACAGTATTGCCGAGCAAGCTTGGAAGGAGGTGACGTCTGCATGAGCAGCATTGACCAGAGAATTGTTGAGATGCAATTCAATAATTCTCAGTTTGAGCGTGGTGTCAAAGACACTATTAAAACGCTTGACAATTTAAAAAAGAATCTGAACCTTGACAGCTCTACAAAGAGCATGAAGGAACTCCAAAAAGCCGGGGATAGCTTTTCGTTAGCAAAAATGGCAGATTCTATTGGAGCCATAGAAAAGAAATTTTCGGTAATGGGCATCGCTGGAATAACCGCGATTCAGAACATAACCAATTCTGCGGTGAATGCTGGAAAACGTCTAGCGAAATCGTTGTCGATAGACCAGATTACAGCTGGCTGGACGAAGTATACACAGAAGACGTCGTCTGTCCAAACTATCATGAACGCCACCGGTGATTCCATTGAAACTGTAAATGGATATTTGGATAAGCTGATGTGGTTCTCGGATGAAACCAGCTATAACTTCACCGAAATGACAGCTGCGTTGGGCACACTTACTTCGTCTGGCGGTAAGGTGGAAAAACTGATCCCGCTGATTGAAGGTATGGCGACCGCCACTGCGTTTGCCGGTAAGACGTCGGCGGAATTCAGCCGAGTGATGTACAACTTGAACCAATCTTACAGCCAGGGTTATTTGTCCCTGATGGACTGGAAGAGCGTTGAGCTCGCTCAGGTTGGTTCCGAACAGCTGAAACAGACGCTAATCGATACCGCAGTTGAACTCGGCAAGCTTAAGAAAGACGCCAAGGGAACTACAAAAACTTTGAAAGGTACTGTTGTTTCCGCTGCCAACATGGGTTCTACACTTAACGAAAAGTGGGCTACCCGTGAAGTTATGGAAGGAGCGTTTGGTAAGTTTGCATCGGTAATGGAAGAGGCTTATCGCCTTGTTCAATCCGGAGAATTTGAAACCGCATCCGAAGCATTAGCTTCTCTTGAAGGTAATTTCGATGACGTATATTACAAAGCCGCGAAAGCAGCGCAGGAAGCAAAAAGCTTTGGGGAAGCTATAGAGGCCACAAAGGACGCAGTAAGCTCCGGCTGGATGAAGAGCTTCGAATTGATATTTGGCAACTATGAAGAAGCCAAAGTGATGTGGACTGATCTGGCAAACGCCCTTTGGGAAGTTTTTGCTTCCGGAGGAGAGGCTAGAAATGAGATGCTTCAGGCATGGCATGACGCCGGAGCCGGAGGTCGAGCCGATTTGCTTCAGGGCATATACGATTCTTTGGAAGCTTTGTGGGGAATCGTACTGGCAGTTAAAGATGCATTCGCTGATATTTTTCCTCCGGTGACCGTCGATACGCTTCTTAAGATGAGCACGGCCGTCAAGGAATTCGGTGCGAATCTAAAAGAAACGCTGAACTATTTCGAAATCGGAACGACTACTTACGATTGGGTCGACAAACCGAAGGAACAACTAGAAGAGCTCGATAAAGCACTGAAAAAGGGCGCGAAAGGCGAAGATGTAAAGAAGCTTCAGGAACGATTGACTGAACTTGGATATGACGTAGGCCCTGCCGGAACGGATGGTATATTTGGCCCGAAGACACAGGAGGCCCTTAAGAAATTCCAAGAGGAATACGGGCTTACGGTTGACGGTATTTACAACGCCGATGTTCATAAGAAGCTTGGCGAGGCTCTGGGTGAAAAGAATGGCATTGGTAAAATGCTTAAGGGTACCACGGTGTATACGACGATATTCGGCGATGCACTCAAACGCGTTCAGCGAATCGCGAAAGGATTCTTTGCAATTCTGAAGATCGGTGTCGATGTACTGAAGTTTTTATGGGGCGTAACTAAAACTGTCGCAGGCGTATTTTCTCCCCTAGCGGATGTATTTCTCACGCTAGGCGCGGCGCTTGGCGACTGGTTCGTGAATTTGAAGAATTCGATCGAAGAATCCGAATGGTTTTCAAAATCACTCGAAAAGATTAAGAATTTCTTTGAGCCGATCAAAAATCTGGTAGCCGATGCAGGGCAGGCAATTTTGAATTTCTTCGGGCTAGGCGGCGAAGCCAAAGATTCCGGTAAGCAGCTTAGAACTTTTTCTGATTTATGGGCGAAAATAAAGGACGGCGTAAAGGATTCCAAGATTTGGGATACCATTACCAAATCATGGGAGAAGCTGAAAAACGTTTTTGCAGGCATCTCTGGTCCTATGAAGATCGTCTGGAAAACGATTAAGAAGTATTTCAGTGATTTATTTGGCAATCTATACGATTCCGCGGCCGAAAAGATTCCGGAATTCATTAATCGGATCGGCGAATCGTTCAATTCGTTTATCGAGTGGATCACGCCATTCGTAAGCAAGATACCCGGGTATGCGATTTCGGTGTTTAATTTCTTCAAAGGACTTTTTGAAAACGTCAAGACGTTCGTCAGGTCTGATACTTTCAAAATGGCATGGGAAAATGTAAAGAATTTCTTTACGAATATCTGGACGACCGTAAAAGGATTCATCCCCAAGGTTCCGGAGATCATTAAAGGCGTATGGGGATTCTTCAAGGATCTGTGGGAAAGTTTGACTACTTCTGAAAGAGTGAAATCGGCATGGGAAAGCACGAAGAGTTTCTTACAGAATGCGTTTAATACGCTGAAAGATCTGTTTGGAAATGTGTGGACTGCGATTGTTGGCTTTTTTCAGACGGATACTTCCGATGAAAAAACGTTGGGCGATAAGCTAGAGAAACGATTCACCGCATTCGAAAAAGTAGGCGATTGGCTGAAGGAAAAATGGGAATCCATAAAATCAGTATTTGTTCCGCTTTTCGAATCGGTATCTTCTTTCCTGAAGAAGAATGCCTGGTGGATGATCGGTGTCGGCGGAATTGCTCTGTTGGTAATAGCTATTGTTAAAATAGCGAAGCTGATAAAAAGTGTTTTGGATGTAATCGATCGGATCAAGAATGGGCCGAAAGAAGTCGCCAAAAGCACGAGCCTGAGTAGTTCATTTCTTAAAATTGCTGCGTCATTCGCTATCATAGCTGCTTCGATTTACGTTCTAGGAACCATGGATCCCAAGAAGTTACGGCAGGGCGCAATCGCTGTCGGAGCAATCGCCTCAGTTTTGCTTGCTTTTACGATTGTTTCGGGCGTCATCGCTAAGAAAAAGACCGGAAAAGCATTGGCCAACATGGGCAAAGGTTTGATGAGTTTGGCGATTGGCGTGGCCGTATTGACCGCTGCGATATATTTGCTCGGAACAATGAAAACCGGGGTTCTGGTTCGCGGCGGACTTGCTATGATCGTAATCGTTGGAGCCATGATGCTGATGATCAAGAAAGTCGGTAACGTGGATATAAAACTAAAGGGCTTTGTGGGTTTGGCAGTTGCAATCGGAATATTGGCGATGATTGTTCGAATTCTTGGTGGGATGTCAATCAAGAAGCTGATCAAAGGCTTAACCGGTCTTGCGCTGATAATGTTGATCATTCGTGGATTTATGAAAAGCGCATCAAAAATCGCTTCAGAAGGAAATATAAAACTAAAGGGTTTCTTTGCGCTGGCGATAGCGATTGGCGTTATGGCCGCGATCGTAAAAATACTCGGCGGTATGGAATGGGGGCAACTTGCAAAAGGCTTGCTCGGCTTGGGCGTTATCGTAGGCATACTCGCCGCGTTTATATTTGTGGTTGGCAAGTTTGGGACTGGCGCAGACTTCACCAAAGCGACCGCAATGCTATTTGGCTTCGCTGCATTCATATGGATGTTCGGCGAAGTTATGAAGAGCATCAAGGATATAGATCCCCTCGTAATGGTTGCATTTGCGGGTTCTCTGGCGCTTGCTCTTGGTGCGTTAACGCTCGCTTGCTATGCGGCGAATAAAGTTGGCGTAAGAGGAATGGCGAAGGGAGCTGCTGGCGTCAGTGTGGCGATGGGCATTGTTGTTGCAGCTGTTGCAGGTATTACTTGGGGACTTGGGGAACTTGATAAACTGACTAACGGTGAAATTTCCGATGGAATAGACGCAGGCGGAGTTGTTCTGAAAGCGCTAAGCGATGCACTCAGCAATATTTCTCCGATTATCGGTGGTGCAATTTTGGCTATTGTGGGTATTTCGGAAGTGGTTGGCAAATTCGGTAAAGATGGAACAAAAGCGATTTTGTTCGGATTGCTGAATTCGCTCATCATTACTGGAACGATAGACACGGTGATTGTTCTATCCGCCGCAGTGATGGCTGGCATAGGCAAATTGGAAGGCGATGAAGCATCGTGGTCTTCTGAAATTACAAAGGGCGGAGCGGTTCTGAAAGCTCTAAGCGAAGCTCTTGACGGTATATCTCCAACTTTAGGCATCGCGACGCTAGCCATTGTGGCTGTATCCGAGGCCGTCGGTGGCGTCGGCCAGACAGGTATTCTCGGCAAATCGAGAGGCCTTGGCGTGCTGGGCATCGGGTTTTTAAGTTCTGGACTCATAACCGGTACAATCGGGCTCGTATTAGGCCTTTCGGCAGGAATCGTTGGGTTATTCGGCGAATGGAATCCCGAAGATTCATGGTCAACCGATATTGAAAACGGGGGAAAAGTTCTCGCTTCTCTTTCGAAAGCGCTCGGAAGTTTTGTTGGTGGTTTCAGTTCCGGCTATATGACGGAGCTCGCGAACGGCGTTTCGTTAGCAAGCAAGACGTCTATCGACGAAGAAGGAATCACATCTGTTATCGATAACGCCACAAAGCTGAAAGCTTTTTATACTGATATTAATGGGTTGGGAATCGACGCAATTGGTGAAATTTTAGGATTAGACGGTTTCAGCAGCTTTTGCAGATCGATTATCAAATTTACGCTTTCTATTAAAACTGCCAGTGCGTTTTTGACCGGATTACCTACCGATTTGGAAGTGAAGACCACTTCTGCGGTCACATGTGCAAGCGCAATAAAAACATTGTATGATACGTTTCCGGCCGGTGATGGTATATTGGCAGCGCTTGACGAAAGGATTGCAAATTGGATATCCGGTGGATCTCCGTTCGAGAAATTTAGCGATTCTTTGCCGGATTTTGCAACTAAGGTAAATGATTTCGCAACCAATTTAAGCGGTATCGATCCGGATGTAATTTCCAATACCGAACTGGCGGTTTCCGCTGTTTCACAGATTGCTGCGTTTTGTACTGAGATTGCGAATCCAGATGGAGATTTTGATATCGACAAAGTTAAAACGGGTCTTGCTGGTTGGTTTGGCGGAAAGAACGAAACCGAGAGTCTTATCGGGTACATAACTCAAATCGGTACTACAATTAATGGCTTCAATACGGCAATCGCTGGATTGGGCATAACCGGGAAGTCTGGTAAATCGGCGATTGAAGAAGATACTAAAGCTGTTATAAATGTGATGACCGATCTTGCAACCTTAATGACTTACATTAATAGCGAGCAAGTAAATATTGCGCCCGGCGTAAATGGCTCAAGCGATAGTGGTATTTTTGGAAAGTTTAGTGATTACATCGGCCAAATGGAAAGCTTAGGGACTGAGATTTCAAGTTTCAACACCAACACGCAGGATGTCGATACCGACCGCTTTACCGCCATCGCGAATGCCGCCAATACGATTACAACAGCGTTGACCAGCATGGGCGCCGAGATCAGCGGCGATCCGGTACAGGCGGTAAGCACGGCGATCGATAAATTTGAAAAGCTGTTTTCGGAAGACTCGAAGGTTGATACATCTAACTTCCTGAAATCGTTTGATTCGACCGAAGTTTCTACCACGATGTCCACTTATGCCACTTCCATGACGACCGGACTTACGACGATCACCACGGCGATAACGAATCAATCCGAATCGTTTAAAACTGCTGGTGCGGCGTTGTCCACTGCCATGATGGAAGGGCTGAGCAAAATCGATTCTGCGAGCATAACAAAGGTCTGTACCTCTGCTGTGAACGCCATAAGAAGTAAGCAATACCTGTTTTCTTCAGCCGGTTACTACCTTGGCGCTGGATTGGCGAAAGGCTTGAAAAACAGTACGGCATATGTTAAAGCAGCGGCAGCGGCTCTGGCCAATGCTACATTACGGAAGATTAAGGATATCCTTGGCATTGCATCTCCATCAAAAGAAGCATTTGCAATTGGCGGTTTCTTTGATGAAGGACTTGCGAACGGTCTTACTCATTTCGGAAGCATGGTTACAAAATCAGCAACCGGAATCGCTGAAAATACGGTGGACACTGTGAAAGGCGGATTGACGACCTTCTCTTCCTTGATCGAAGATGGGATCAATGCTGATCCCGTGGTTCGACCCGTAGTGGATCTTTCGAATGTGACTGCCAGCGCAAGATCGATCAACGGCATTCTCTCCGGAAGAACTACGATGTCCGTGGATGCTTCCATAGAAAAAGCTTCGAAAGCAATTGATCGGGCTACGACTGTCCGAAACTATCAAAATGGCAGCAAGAACGAAGGAAAGTCCTATTCGACGAGCAACGATAATTCTGTGAATGTGAATGGCAATTTCTATATTCGAAATGATCAGGATATCCGTTCGCTGGCTTCAGAGATCGCGGCGCTTACAAAGCAGGAGCAAAGAAGCTACGGTGGATAAATCGAGCATTTACAAAACTTCCTAAAAGTGATATAATAGACGTATAATAATTGGAGGTGGATTGAAATGAAAAGAGTATCGGTTATTCTTCTGGTTTTCGTGATGATTTTCTCAATGGCTTATGCGGAAAGCATCGATCTGACGGGTATGTCCGTTGAAGACTTAAGCGATCTTCGTTCTGCCATAGACGAAGAACTGCTGAAGCGCGACGAAGCTGTTTTTATTCCGGATGGAAGCTATGTGGTAGGATTAGATATTTCCGAAGGCTCATACGTGCTATCCCAGCACTCCGATGATGCATGGGCTGTGGTGTGGATATATAATTCAGAAGAATCTATCACTGCTCTTGAAAAAGCCGAAAATGAGTATTACACGGCTATGACTGAGTATAGGAATAGTGATGATCAATCTATAACGATGCCTGAAAAAATCACGTATTCTGACTATTATACTAGATATGATCTTTTCGATAGAGAGGAGCAAAGACTTCGACTTAAAGATGGTCAGGTTCTGAAAGTCAGTCGAGCTAGATCCGGATCCGGTATAACTCCGATAGTCATCTCCAAATCCGAAGGTCTCTTCATGAACTAACCTCACTTACAAAGTCCCCCACTCTCACTGCCAAACAGGCACAGAGTGGGGGTTGATTATTTTTTGGAATTCTCATCTTAATCTCCGAAGTTCATGGCAGCGATCAAAGCGTTACTGCCACGACCTTTGGAGATTTTTTCTGTGTCGAAATCTCCAAAAGAAAAGAGCCAGGCCGCATACGCGATTTAACCCTGGCCCCGGGTATTACTGAATCTTGATTCGGCGAGTGCTGGTTTTTACGCTTTTGCCAGTTCTCCGAACAGACACAGAAAAACTTAGGATTATTCTTCGTCAGAATAGGTGTAATTGCACTCCATTAGGATACGACGGTATTCTTCCTTTTGTGCTTCGATATCGCGTGGCTGGCCATTGCCATTACCACACAACCGATGCAGAACGGCGGCTGTACCGTAAATCACGTTTCCCTTATCGCTGATGCAGGATTCATCAAATCTCATTTTTATACCTCTCTTTCGTAGGGTCGTTCTAGGTTTTTAGTTGGGCGCTGTAGATTGCAGGATGGGGGTCTCGCCTTCTACAGCGCATTATACACGATTCAAACGCAAAAGTCAAGAATAGTCTAAATAATTTCAAAATGGAAGAAGGTGTATCCCTTGAGTATTCATACTCTCGCTGACATCGACTGGTTCAAATGGAACGGCGTAAAATGCACCGATTACGGAATGCACGTTCTTCAACAGCCGACGATTACTTGCGCCGCTGAGCGCGTTTCCAATGAAACCATACCCGGTAGAAGTGGATCGCTAACGCTTACCGAAGGTGAAGAGGGCGATTATATTTACGACGATGTTAATCTTTCTGCTTTATGCGTGATCGACGATCCATACATGATCGTTAATGGAAGCAACGTAAGCCGAATCGCGAAAATCTCAGGCTGGCTAAAGGGCGACGGCAAGGTTATATTTGCCAATCGTCAGGAAGGATACTATAAAGCTCGAATTGTGAACCAGATTCAGTTCGCCCAGATTGTACAGGGGAATCCTCACAGGACATTCTCCATTCAATTCCGATGCAATCCATCGTTTTACCTCACAGATGGCGAAACGCCGATCACTTCGACTACTTCTCCTCTATCGCTAACGAATTCCGGAAACATATACTCGCTTCCGTTGATTAAGGTGACGCCCAATGCAAGCACCGAAGAATCAGCGACGATCATGTGCGGATCTTCAACCATGATCATAAATAGTTTCAAAGAGATTTCGTATATCCTGATCGATTCAGAAGCAAAGATCGCATACACTGGTCAGGTTGGAAGCGCATCTGATCCTGTTAAGCTTCTCGGAACACGCGTTATCGGAAACTGGCTGAAGATTCCGGAAGGCAATTCGCTTATCACTTACACAGGTAACGTGAAATCAATTGAAGTTACTCCGCGATGGAGGTGCGTATAATGAGTGAAGTCTACGTATACGGACCGAACGATAGCGAAAATAATTATGCCACAATGGGACTGGTCGGAGCGCTGGTGCCCACAAGTGTTGAGTTCAACGAAACTACAAATGGCGAAAGTACACTGACTCTCGAGCATCCTCTAGACATATTTGGCAGATATGCCGCCCTTGAGCGCGGTAACATACTCGTGGCAAAGGTTCCGGTTCGCACCGTTCCAGAAATTCAAAATGGCAAATGCGTAACCACTGTTTGGACTTACAAATGCAAACCGGCAGATCAAATGCCGCAATATGGTTCCAGATGCTTATTCAGCACGATTGGCGAAGGGTGGAGCGTACTGGCGACATTTGAACCCGGCGAAATCGTTACCGTTGTTGAGAAATCCGAAAATGAAAATGATCGATGGAAAGTGCGATCTTCTAGGGGCAACGGATATATTGACCCAGAAGGTTTCGAGCTTGTCACCGAGCACAAGATCGCAGATAACAGCGGAGCCATTGAAGAAGTGCAAAGTCCTTGGAAATGCATGTCGCAGATGTTCCGCATTTACGAAGTGCAGAAAAACATTGACAACGTCCAAGTGAGTGCTAGACATATCAGCTACGACCTGCTAAAAAACGTTACTTTTTACCAAAACCGTGGCGAAGCGGATTTGCAGACAGCGCTCGACGGTATATTGCAGAACTGCTACGCCGACCATAAATTTAAAGCATATACGAACGTTGACAATAAACAGGTAGGTGTGTTCGCACGAGGTAAGAATGTAATTGAAGCGCTCCTCGATCCGGAAGAAGGAATATGCAAGAAGTACGATGTGAGCATAGTGCGCGATAACTACAATTTATATTTTCTGCATGATCCCGGATTGAATCGAGGGGTTCGCATCCAATACGGAAAGAACATGACTGGCATTAACTATACAGAAAGCGAAGACGAACTTGCTACTCGAATCATTCCAGTTGGTGAAAACGCAGATGGTACGCCATTGTTTCTTTCCGACAAAAAAGAAGAACAATACATCGACAGTGATAACATCAATAAATACCCGATGATTCATGTTTACTGGCTGGAATGCGAGGACGCAACGGTTGGCGAGGATGAATACGGCAACGTTATCGACGAGATTGTTGTTCGAGGCAGAATGCGCAAACAGGTGCAGGATCTGTTTGACGCGAAGTGTGATCTACCTGATGTAAGTATTGAAGTGGATTTTCTAAATCTTGGCGATACGGAAGAATACAAGCAATTCAGAAATCTGGAGAATTGTTTCCTTTATGACTACGTGCTGGTTCAGTACGGAAAACAGAACATTGATATTACAGCGCAGATTTCATCGATCACATGGGACTGCATGCTGGATCGAATGACTTCCATGACGGTTGGCAAAGTTGGAGTCACACAAGCCAATACGGGTATAACAACATGGCAGATCCCTTCCGGTTTCAGCGGTTCGAAGATTGCACCCGGAACTACGAGCGGATCAGCGCTGAAATCCAACATCATATCGACCAGGCATCTTCAGGCAAATTCCGTAAATGCGGATGCGATTGCAGCAGGAGCGATAAGCGCAGATAAGATTGCTGCGAATTCGCTAAATGCACTCATACTTTCGGCAATTCAGGCTAAGTTCGAGAGCGTTAAAGCCGGAGACATCACAGCTGACGATTTCTTTGCTTCGATGGCGAAAGTCGATACTCTGATCGCAAAGGAAGCGGTTTTCGATTTCGAAACGGTAAAACATTTGGTCGCTGAGGCGCTTCATTTGGAAGCCGGCATCGCCAACGAAGTTATGATCACGAATCTTGCTGTTTCTTATGCGCAGATGCTATCTGCTACGATCGGTAATCTTTGTATCAAAGCAAGCGATGGAAAATATTACAACATCGACATAGATCAAAATGGCAGTATAACCGCAACTGAAAAGACGGTTACCGATTCGGAAATCGAGGCTGGCGAAACCAATGATAAAAAGGTTATACTTGGCACTGATATTTTGGCAGAGCATTTGAACACAACTTCTTTAAAAGCATCATTTGCGTTGCTAAATGAAATTGATGCAACCCGAATTGACGTGGATAAGCTGTTTGCCAGAGAGGCATTTATCAATCATCTGAACACTGCTGATATTCGGAACAATAAGTATATTCAGCTGATGATTGGCGAAGCGGCATTCTGGAGAGTTGAGATCAAATCTGATGTTGATATTTTACAGACGATTGGCGAAAGAGCTACATTGAGCGGAAAAGTATTCTATGGTTCGATCGATAAGACGGCTGATTATCCGGCTTCCCGTTTCCGCTGGCGCAGATCGGGAGATGATGCAGAAGCAGATAAGGTCTGGAGCCAAAAGCATCGCGGAACAAAATCAGTGATTATTGAAGGCGGAGATGCCGATTATAATGCCGTGTATTATTGTGACATGTGCGATACGATTAGTATGGAAACCAGCGATGGCGATATCATGCTTGATAGTGAAAGTAAAGAATTAATGGTATTGGAGGCGGAATAATGGGAAATTACATTTTCAGCCGTACTGGTGCGGAGATTGAAAGAGTTTTAACTCGCGCAGAGCGTGTAAGTACGGATGACGGATCGGGAAATATTTTGCTGAATGGCGCTGACGCGCAGACGGCATTGCGCTTCCTTCAAAGTATAACCACTCCCGATCTGAATTACAAATATATTAATCCGATGCATAGTGGAACAATTGCTAGTCCTTACGGCGCGTATATTTCATCGGGAACTGTGATCGATTATGTTGTCAATCTCACTGAGCCTGGGTTCTACACGGCTTACGTAAATAAAGCTGTAACGGACATTCCGGCAGAAGCACTTGCGGCAAATAGTTCGTTGCGCGGATTCATTTGCGTTTATCAGCTGAACAGCGGAAGCGAAAAATGCTATGCGTATATCGTTCTGATCGATCAGAATTCGAATTTCTATGTTCAGTATATTCAGGGTAATATCGGCGGCGGATGGAAAAAGATGTACGTCGATGACGGTGGTAAATGGACGACGATTGAAGATGTAACGCTTGAAGCTGAAGAATGGGGACACGAGAAAACAGACCTGAATCTTTCGGAGGTTCTGATTACCGTTTCTGGATTTGTGCCCGGTACGGATGGTGAAAACGTAAATCTGCTCGTAAACGGGACACAATGTGTCTCTGTTTGGCACAATGCCAATCAGGGAAATTCCTTCTATCGTGCAAAGGTACTTCCTGTTGAATCAGGTTGCTACATTGAAGCTTCCGGAGGACCCGGCACCTATCAAAATTATTCGCCGACGTATAACGGCGTGGTGCGTGATTCTGTTAACAGCAAGATCGTTAGCGTGAAGGTTAACGCCAATAGCAGCTTCCCTGCTAATTGTAAAATAACGATTATCGGGAGGACGTAATCATGCTTACTGGATCGATTACCATACATGACCGTACCCAGAATACAGCAGAACGGGCTGATATTTCAGAACTTCAAAGACTGGTTCGAATAGATAAGGAAGGCGTGCACGTAGGCGACAACATTTATCGAAGCGAAGTTCTAATCGACAGCGATTCAATTGATATGCGAATCGACGGTCAGGTGTTTTCCACATATGGAATCGATCATACTGACATGGGCGAATATCGAATCGCTTCGTCTTCAGACGGAGGTCTTGCATTCAATTATTTAGGAGGAGGTCTTGTATGAGCGTATTATCATTGCCGAGAGTCGTTCTGTATCGAATTAATTACAGTACGAAAACGGCTGTTGAACTCGATCCTAACGATAAAGTATATTGTTCAGGAAAGTATAAGAACATGGCGCAATGGAAATATGATCTTACAGCTCTACAGGCCGAACGAGCCGGGCGAGAGATTATCATATCCAGAGTTACCGCCAGTTGGTATACTTCGGCTAAGTACACGTATGATATTCGAATTCAAACCGGAAGAATCTACGAAAAAAAGAGCGGATGGTATTTCGGTGATGCGACGGGAACGTCTAAGGACTCGATGCAACAAATCAGTACGACGCGTTATGCTGGATATGACACGGTTACGATTATTCAGAACATCATCAATACAGGTGCTTCTGAAATATACATGTCCTGCGAAAACGAATCTAGTCCTTCTGGATATGGTACTTGTCAATATGGCGAATTAATCATTGAATACGAATATGCCACGCCATTAAAAGTTATTAACTATTTAATCTGCGATTTAAATCAAGCAGTTCAGGGCGATACGATCAATTATAGAGCTTCCATTCGCAATGTCAACAAAGAAAATACAATTAGCAGCATTCAATTAGAGCTTGTTCGTGTAGAAAACGGAGTTGATATTTCAGTTGGCGAAGCTGTGACGATCAGCAGAACTCTTCAGCCTGGAGAACTTGCCGAGATAAATCGTGAAATCATAATTCCGAGTTGGGCAAATTCGGCACGAAGCACATATTTATATCTGAAAGCGACTATAGCTGGAGCTGATCCGGAAAAAGAGTTGCTGTGCGCCGTTCTGGATAAAAAATACTATCCTACGATCGAAAATTTTCAAGTTTATCGGTCCAGAAAGGACCTGATAGATGGATCGTGGATTAAGAGTGAAAACGGGATTCACACCCTTACTGATCTTAAGATTTATATTGGCGAGGGCGCTACCGGTTTTACGCTCTACGCTTATTATATGGAGAACGGCGAGCCTGATATTACATCCGAGGAAAATCGAATTAATCTGAACGGCAAGATCGACAGCGCTCTCATCGGTTTTGAAAATAAAACGAACGTCATCGATAGAACATCTGGCTGGGGATTGAATTCCAATTGGCATTTTGCATTAGTATTAACCGATGGATATGAAACTGCTCGTGTTGATGCGGAACTGCCTAAGGCATTTGCTAATATGCATTTGGCTGGTCTATCTACCGGTGGGATTCGTTTCGGCGGCTATTGTTCGCGATCAACGCAGGGAAATCCAGCATTCGAATGTGATTATCCCATCTACGCGGACGGTGGCATACCTAGTATGGACTATTCCACCACCGAGACAAAATTGCCGTACAAGTGGATCGACGGGAAGCAGATGTATCGGCGGGTGTTTGTTGCAGAGAACGTGGGAAGCAGTACGCAGCACATTTTCGCCGATGCGATCGAAGGGCTGGAAACAGTAGCATCCATGACGGGTATGTTTACCAATGCAAACGCGCAGTTCCAGATACCCTATGTCACGAACGGCGCATGGGCGCATATTGCGGTTCGTACGGACGGAAAGGTGCAATTTGATTCATCCGACGATTTCAGTATCACAAAACTGATTGTGGTGGTAGACTACACGAAGGGAGAGTGAGGATATGCCAACACGTGACACTATTTCAATTCCGCGAGGAACGTGCAAGACGATCAACGTTACGCCGAAATCTTCGGACGGAACGCCCATCGTGCTGAGCGCGACGGACACAGTTGTACTGACGGTGCGGGCGCTTGCATCACCTGAAAGCCCGATACTGCTACAGGCAGAAAGCGCTCCCGGAACGTCGCAGATTCAATTGCATGAAGATGAAACCATGCTTCCGCCCGGCAAGTATTCGGCGGATATTCGATTTAAACATGACGGCTGCACGTTCGTCGTATGGGGCATTCAGAGTAACGACACAAAGATTGGGAACCTGAACAATTTCATAATTCTAGTTGGAGTTGGTGTAGATGAATAACTACGACGAAATCAACGCTGACATGAATCTGATCAATATCAGCGGCAGCATAGAATCTGTCGATATTTCAGGCACTGTGCAGCCGGAAAACGTATCAGCTGATATTGGGCAGGGTTACATCGCGTCCTATTACCGATGGCGGGACGTGCTGGATAAGCCGTTCTCCAAAGTCGGAAACGGGCTGAAAGTAGTAGATGATGAGTTGCAGGTTGAAACTACGGACGTGGTCGAAGCTGACAACACTCTACCCGTCACGTCTGCCGCCGTAAACACGACGGTTGGCAACATCGCAAGTTTGCTGGAACTGATATGAGGGAGTGATTGAATGAGCATTCAAACTGAGATCACGCGGTTGTCGACCGCACGAAACGCGATTCGCGATAAACTGGTTGAACTTGGGCTGGCAGAGTCCACATCAAAAATCGATACGCTGGCGACAGCTATCGAGGGAATCGACAATAAAGGCGCTGTATCCGCTACCGTACAGGAAGGCGACACCTACACGATCCCGAAAGGCTATCATAATGGTAGTGGCACAGTTTCAGGCGTGTCTGGCGGCGGAAATTACGCGTTGCAAAGCAAGACCGCAACGCCTACGAAGAAGCAGCAATCTATTACGCCGGACAGTGGCTATTATGGTTTGAGTGATGTGACCGTTGCGGCAATCCCGGAATCCTATCAGAATGTTTCGGGCGTAACTGCAGCAGCGGCCGATGTTCTGGCAAACAAGACAATTGTCACATCAGACGGAACGGTCACGGCTGGCACAATGCCGAACAACGGTGCAGTGAGCAAGACACTGGACGCGAGCACCACTTCGTTTGCAATTGCGAAGGGTTATCATAGCGGAACTGGCAAGGTTAGCATTACCGCCGAAACCAAAGACGTGACCCCGACCAAAGTAGCACAGGCGATCACGCCGACCAGCGGGAAGGTACTAACGAAAATCAATGTTGCGGCGATTCCCGATAAATACGTTGATACTACCGATGCGGACGCGGTTGCCGCGAATATTCTGGTGGACAAAACCGCTTACGTGAATGGTACAAAGGTGACCGGAACGATGGTGGATAATGGTGCTACGGGAGGAACGATTAATGGTTTGTCTATTACATCATACACCATCCCATCTGGCTATACGTCTGGCGGCACAGTATCGTTGTCTGATGATATCGTAGACGCGTTAATGGCAATCTAGGAGGTAGCATATGGCAGTTTCCGAAGGGAAAAACATAAGCGAGCAGATCAGTAGATTGCGGACGGCAAAAAATGCTATCAAAACCGCTATTGAAGGCAAGGGCGTAACTGTTCCGGATACTACACTGTTGGATGCATATGCGGCGTTGATCGACAGCATTGAAGCTGGCGGCGGTGGAGATGTTCTGAACTTTTTTGGTGGAAGCAAGTATTGCATCACAGAGGCTACTCCAACATCAGATACGGAGCAGATAACGATAACGCCGGACGACACGACCATCCTGGATTCGCCCAAATTTTTGCTTGTTACCCAAGATATACCCGCAGCCAGAAACGAAGTGCAAACACGGGCTATCGCAAGAGCACCAAGCGCTGGTAATTATATATCTGCTCTTATTGCATTTTCTATTGGGCAAGTTTGTGTATCAGGTTTCGCATGTATTAGTTCTTATGACGGGAGTAGTAGCTACAGTCGTGTGTATTCAGATATAAACGGAGGCGATGCGTTTGATGGTTCATATTATGTTACGATTTCCGGCGGCGGCATGACTTTAGACGTAGAAAATCCCGCGACTAAGGTTAATTTCAAAGGCGGACAAACGTACAAAGTTCTTTTGATTGGATAAGGAGGATTATCATGACAGAGTGCGACGGAAAAGGTGCAGAAGGGAGAAAATCAAAATGGCAGCGGTACAACTAGCATGTGCAAGCATCGACGAGCGTGGCAAGATTTCTGGCGGAAAAGCGGGGAACCAGACTGGTAGGGAACTGCGCATTCGCAAATACTATGTACATAGTAAGGGTTGGCGTGTTCTGCGATGCATCCATCCGGAAATGCGTCCGCTGATTGCGAAGGCGATGCAATCGGCGGTCAATAACCACAGGATCGGTTACGACCAGAACCAGCGCAACACACTGTACAGACAAGTTCAGAATTCCGGATTCGATCCAGCAAAGGCGACCACTCCGTGTGAGACAGACTGCTCCGCGTTAGTTCGTGTGGCAATCATGTACGCTCTGCGGTCCTGCGGTAACGGCACGTCCGTACCCGATTTTTATACCGCGAACGAAGCTTCTATCCTGCTTAAGACTGGATTGTTCACGGAGATGGATGGAACCAGATATACACGACATTCCGACTATCTGTGCGCTGGTGATATTCTTGTGACCCGAACGAAAGGGCATACCGAAGTTGTTCTTAACAATGGCAGCCGTGCGAATACTAATGCCGGAAAAGAACACAAGTATGCTCTCGGCGAGCGTCTGCTGAAGAATGGCAGTGAGGGTGCTGACGTGAAGGAACTGCAATCTCTACTGGTTCAGCTCGGCTACGATTGCGGAAAATGGGGAGCCGATGGCGATTTCGGCGATGCGACTGAAATGGCAGTCGAGCAATTCCAGCGCCATTGGGGGCTTGACGCAGATGGAGAATATGGCTCGAAAACCCATGCCATGCTGATGAACGCCGTAGCTGGCGATGGTGATGCTTCTGCACAGATCGTGCAGATCGTCGGAGGTAATTGCTATATTCGTTCTGAACCCAATACTTCCGGAGCGAAGCTTGGCGTTGCTCATGCGGGAGACAAATTGACCTATCGCGTCGAAATCAGCGAGGACGGCTGGTATGCCGTTGACCACAACGGCGCGCCCGCGTGGGTGAGCGGAAAATATTCAAGGTTGATGTGATTGGAGGTAAAGACGATGTATAACCCGACAGTACCCAACATGCAACCTCCGCAATGGCCCGGAGGTCAGGCAAATCAGTTTATTTCTCCGAACTATCAGCAGGCTCCGTCCCAACCCCAAAGAATCCCAATTGGAATCCCGGGAAGAGTCGTTAAGAACCCGAATGAAATTCGTCCGAACGATGTTCCGATGGACGGAAGCCCAAGCTATTTTCCAACGGACGACGGAAATTATATTTTCGCCAAATGCTGGAATTCTGACGGAACTATTCGAACTGTTAGGTACGGACGAATTGACGAGGCCATTCAGGAATCCGAAGCAGACATCAGCAAGGCTATTTTGGACCGACTCGATCGAATTGAAAAAGCACTTTCTCAGAAAAAAGCACCGACTAAAAAAGAGGAGTGATTTAAATGACCGGAAGTATCATGGATTTTGCGATGGGAATGATCAGCAGGAATCCGAAACTCGCAAATAACCCGAGAGCTCAGCAGCTTATTTCTGTAATTCAAAATGGAGATAGTGCTCAGGGCGAAAAAATCGCGGAAAACTTATGCCAAACGTATGGAGTTACAAAAGAGCAAGCATTGGACGACGCTAAGAAATTCTTTGGTATTCGTTAATCTGTAAGCTTCCCAGATCTGAAATATTTTGATTTTACAAGGTAAAGTCGCTTGGCGAGACGGCGCGCATCTCGTTTGGAGCGGCTTTTCTTTTGTAAAAAATTATATTTTCAAGGAGGGTCTCTTATGTTTAACTCTAACATGCCTAGTCTGTCCGACATCGCCGCAGTGAGCGGCAACCGCAACAATGGTAACTTTGGAGATGGAAACGGTTGGTGGGTGTTGATTATTCTGTTCGCTATTTTCGGCGGATGGGGTAACAATGGCTGGGGCAACGGAAATGGTGGTAACCCCGGTTATGTTGGCGCTGCCGCGACCCAGGCTGATATTCAGCGTGGGTTTGATACGCAGGCGGTTATTTCCAAACTGAACGGTCTGGAAAGTGGTCTTTGCGACGGTTTCTATGCTATGAACACCGGCATGCTTACTGGAATGAACAATATCCAGAGCAGCATGCAGCAGGGTAACTTCAGCCTTCAGAACGCAATCCAGCAGGACACTGTAGCCAACATGCAGAACACGAATGCTCTTGCAAGTCAGCTTGCAAATTGCTGCTGCGAAAACCGTGAAGCGATCGCTCAGGTGCGCTATGACATGGCGACAAATACCTGTGCCATCACTACTGCGATCAATCAGATTGGTCAGAACATCATGCAGAACTGCAATGCGAATTATCGCCAGCTGCACGATGAAATTGTGGCCATCCAGATCGCGAACAAGGACGAAAAGATTGCTGAACAGGCGGCCCACATTCAGAGCCTCAATCTTGCTGCATCTCAGCAGGCGCAGAACGCTTATCTGATTCAGCAGCTTCGTGGTAATGGATGCTGCAACGCCAACCTTGGTTGCGGTAACTAAGCCTAACTAAAGATGACCGGGGCGGAGGGCGTTTGCTTTTCGCCCCTGAAATTTCCCCGGGTGGGATTTTCGAAAACGCAATTCAAAATGGAGGTATTACAAGATGATCGAATTATCTAATACGACTGCTCAAACGCTTACTACGGGGCAGGCCATTACCTTCGACCGGGTGATGTTTAAAACCGGATGCGGAGAATGTCATCGAACCGCATCCAGCTCTGTGAAACTTAGAGCCAATGGTACTTACGAAATCGCTTTTAGCGGCAACATCGGTGCGGATGCCGCTACTACGGCTGCCCAGCTGACGATTCAGCTCGGAGGCGAGAATCTCTTCGATGGAACGATGATCTCGACCACTGCGGCAGCAGGCGATTTGAACAATGTATCCAAAACGATCGGCGTTCGTAACTGCTGTGGGGATTACGATCGCATCACAATCGTGAACACTGGTACTTCGACTGTTACTGTCGGAGCAGGATCTTCGCTTTTCATCAAGCGGGTATCGTAAGGAGGTATGGACGTCATGAATGAAAACCGTATGTGCGATCTCGCAGAAATGAAAGAACGATTGATTAGCTGCGTAAAATCTGAACTCGAAAAAGGTGTTGAAAACGTCAATACCGTCGAACTTGGAGAAGTCGTCGATATGATCAAAGACTTGGCTCAGTGTGAAAAGTATTGCTGGGAAGCAGAATACTATCAGACTGTGGTCGATGCAATGGAAGACGATGAAGAACCTGAATACGAATCCAGAATGGGGTACACTCGAACGGGTCGAACTTCGCGAATGAGGAAAAAGGGAGACGTGCGCTTTAGCCGTCCGTACAGGGATCAAGAGCCGTATATTGACGCTTATTTCAACGATCCCGAATTCAGGTCTAATATGCGCATGGGGTACGATCACCATAAGACGGACGCAGAAAAAATTACGGACACGATGACGACGATCCGTGATATTTGGAAGCACGCCGACCCTGAACTGAAGCAGCGAATGAAGACTGACTTTTCGAATCTTCTCGGAGAGATGACCTGACGAGTTTATGAACCACTTTTATATGAACGGATTGCTCTGGCATATAAGGTTGGTTCCACGCAACAGCCATTTACTCGTGGATAGAACCGGAAACGCGCGAGTTGCGACTACCGATCCGATCAGCCGATGCATTTATGTTGCAGACGGGCTTGACGAACCATTTTTCATCCGAGTATTAATCCATGAGTTAGGGCATTGCGCTCTTTTCAGTTTTGATCTCATTCGTGATATTCACCGAATGGTTAAACCAGAATTCTGGATCGAAGCCGAGGAATGGGTGTGTAATTTTATAGCCGACTATGGGATGACAATATTTTCCATAGCTGGCGAAATTGCGCCCATACCAAGAAAAATTGAATTATTTGTGAGTTGATACTAGCGCCAAAGGCTGCTTTGTGATATAATGGTCACGAAATAGCTTTTGGCCTTTTATTCTTCGGGAGGTGTAATAAGTGAATGAAAGGCTGGATGCGGCCATGGATCGATGGCTGCTGGATTATAAAAAGAACTCGGTGAAGGCGGCGACTTACGATAGGCTTAGAACTTCTTACGACATGATGTTGCGCTACATGATCTCGGCCAAGGACGTATCTGCGATAACGACTGACGATATTCAGAAATACATCAATCGTCTTGCCGAGGAAGGTTATGCCCTATCCACCATCAAGAAGCAGTTTTGTCTGTTAACGGCTTTTATGAAGCGTGAGTATGCACAAGGCCGAATCAAAAAACCTGTATATATGTCAGTCGAATTGCCAGTGGAAGAAGCGGTTAGGAAGCCCGCAAAAGAGATGGAAACGTACTCACAGCTAGAGCAGCGTAAGTTGACGAAAGTGCTCAATACGCTCGATGATCGTCTGTACGGTGCGGCGATCTTGATGCTTGAAACTGGAATGCGGGTCGGAGAAACTTTGGCTCTTACATGGGACGATATCGATTGGGATCGCAGAGCGGTGACGATCGGAAAAACTCTTGTTCGACTTTCAGGTGCGACGAATGATATTTTTGTTCAGCCGAGCCCAAAGAGCAAATCGAGCAAACGTACAATCCCGCTGAGTGACAAGGCGCTTGATATTCTAGATAGACTATCTGCGAGCGCGAGAGGTTCGAAATACGTTTTCTACGACAATCGAAATCGCGGAAAGCCTTGTACATACGATCAGTTAAGATTTCATTTGCAGTGCGCTTGTAAGCAAGCCGACGTGCCTTATAAGGGAAATCACGCGTTCCGACACACGTTCGCTACGAACTGCTACAACCGAGGATGCAATGTTAAAATTTTGTCAAAACTGCTCGGACATGCCGATGTGGCCATAACGTACAATATTTACATCCACCTGTACGGGGATGCACTTGAGGAAATGCGAAAGGTCATCGGCTGAATGCATAAAAAATAGAGCATCTTGATGTGCAAAATGCTCTAAGTTTTGGCAGGGGCAGTAAGATTCGAACTCACAACAAAGGTTTTGGAGACCCACGTAATACTATATTTTGTATCCGAATGGCGTTTAGGAAACTACATATTGCGGTTCAAACAGAGGCCAAAAGCTATTTCATCACTGATCCTACAGAGGTTTATATTTTTTGGGGCAGAGCCAAAATCGGTGAATATCGGACAATTTTTTGGAGGATACAAAATGAGGATATTTGAGGACGCAAACCATTATTCTGGATACGGCTAAAAATTTCTTATCTGACTACGGACGAAAAATGAAAGAAAGGACGGTGATCACTTTGCTGGACTGGTTAAAAAGTATAGCTACAAGTCCATTGGTGATCCTGATCGGGTCGTTCACATTGATACAGATTTCACCACTTAAAATCAACCCGTGGAGTTGGCTTGGTAAACAGATCCGTCAGCTGATATTTGGAGACTCGATCTCGGAACTGGAAAAAGAAGTAAAGGAAATCAAAAAGGACCTGCTTGACGAGAAGGTATCTTCCCGAAGATGGCAGGTCTTAAATTTTTCCAATTCGTGTTTGCATGGGATATTGCACACAAAAGAAGAATGGGATCATTGCTTGGCGGATCTGGAATGGTACGAGGAATACTGCGAAAAGAACGATATTCCGAACGGGGTAATGAAGGAATGCGCGAAGTATCTTCGAAAACGGTATCAGGAGCATTTGAAGAACAAGGATTTCTTGCAAGCATGAACGATTAAAGGAGGAACGAATCATGAAACTGAACAACAAAACCTATGATATTCTGAAGTGGATCGCGATGTATCTGCTTCCGGCACTCGGCACTCTGTATTTTGCACTCGCTGGAATCTGGAATTTTCCATATGGCGAACAGATTGTAGGTACGATCACAGCGGTCGATACTTTTCTGGGCGTGATTCTGGGAATCAGCACGGCGAACTACAATAAGAACGAGAAGACGGAATGATATTTTGGAAAGCCTTAAAGTATTGAAGTGAAAATAGGGGCTGTGGAAACACGGCCTTTATTTTTTTTTTCGCATGAAAAACACGCCTTCTAATAGAAAGATTATTAGGAGGTAATTTGGTATGACTATGATTTGGAATATGATCGTAATAACTATCGGAATGGTTTGGGCTACGTTTTTGTGGTTGATGAGGTTACTGCTAACGCCTATAGTATCTAGCATGGTATGGCTTGAATGGAAAAGTCAAGGTACGGCTAGAATTGGCTGGCAAAGCAAAGTCTCATCTGACATGATGATTGCAGCAAGAAACATTTACGTAATAAGAGATGTGATCCAAGCGTATATTGACGAATATCTCTACTAATCGACCAGTAAAGGTTCGCAAAACGCGGACTTTTACTTTTTACCTCGCATAAAAAACACGTTCTATAATGAAGAGGAAGAATTATTAAAACGCACCTCGAAGGTTGCGCAAATAATGGTTTTCGACCAAGCGGCACTGTCCAAAATGGATGCAGGTCAACGCTATGCGGAAGAGCCACTTGCGAACTGGACTGTAAGCTGCGTTATGTAAAACTTCCTCTTATTTTTTTTTTTTTCGCGTGGGAAACACGTCGTATAATGGAGACCAATAAAAAAATTAGGAGGATTATAAAAATGGCAAAAATGAGACTGATCGATAACGACGGAAAGCCTATCGAGGATAATGACACCTTGAGTATGCCTGCTGGAGCATTCTACACGGTTGTGGAGGATAGTTACAAAAAGGGCGTGTCAGATGTAGGATTAGCTGTAGGCATTGCTTTGGCAATCGGCGGAGCATTTTTCAAGATATTCGATTACATCCGAATTAAGAATCGTTAATGGTCGTAGGGAGAAGCTCTGCAAACGCAGGGCTTCTTATTTTTCTTCTCGCGTCTAAAACACGCATTAGGATGAAAGGAAGGTGTAAACTATGAATCTATTCAAAAAGAAAGTGGTTAGACCTGAAGACGAGAGGAATCTTGACTGCGAGATTCTCAGACTCGAAGAAAATTTGAAAACTTTGAGCGTTATGGACGACGAGTACACGCCGACAATGGAAGCGCTGGAAAAGCTTCATAGCATTCGCCAATCGCGCGATGAATCCAAGGAAAGATGTGCCAAGGATCGTCGAACGAAAGGCGAAGTATGGGCGAAGATTGGAACCAGTATTGCCATGGTTGGTCTGTGTGCGGCAGGTCTGTTCCTGAGCTACAAGGTGGATAATTCGGATGAGATTCTGAGGAATAAGCAGACTTTGGGGTTCTTCAATAAGATATTCAAAGTCTGACCGAACTTTTGGATTGGCGTGGTAAACACGCCTTTCTTTTTTTTCGCATAGGAAACACGGCCTATAGCGAGAGCGGGTTATCCGTGACAAAAGGAGGTTATTTACGTGAAGAAATTTGCATTAGGACAAGTGATGGTGACCAGAGGTGTTTACGATTTGATGATGGCCAGTATGGCATTCGCTGCGTTCGTTAGCATAAGCCTGGATAGATACTCTTCCGGCGATTGGGGTATCTTGACCGATGAGGACAAGCACCAAAATGAGGTCGCCCTGTTCATGGGAGAGCGTCTGATGGGTTCATACGAACTGAAAGGCGAAGACGGCTGGAAGATTTGGATTATTACCGAATGGGACAGATCCGTGACAACAATACTATTTCCTGACGAATATTAATTGAGTTGAAGCGCGGGTAGCCTGCTCTTATTTTTTTCGCGTGAAAAACACGCTGTATAATAGAGTATAAATCAAGGAGGTTGAATACTATGTCATTTATCTTTGGAACGGTGATTTCGGCAGTTGCACTTGTAGCAGGAGTGCGGGTGGTGAAACTATCATTCAAGGCGATTAACAAGTTATTTGACAAACTGGACGATAAGCTTTAAAATGTAGGGGATGGAAAACATCCCTTATATTTTTTCGCGGAGGTGCGGGCATGAATCCTGAAAATCCGGTAATCACGATCGTCATGATAGGCAACGATGTTGTTCGAACTGTGCGGAGCATATTCACGCAGGAGGGTATTAACTGGGTTAATGAGGTTAAATTAATTAAACTAGGTAGATTAGGTAACTTCAAGACGTTAACCCATACGGTATCGGTTCCCGACAAAGACCCCCAACCGAGGCGCAGACAGATAACCGGAGCGATTGCCAAGGAATCGACGCATTTACTCATGCTCTACCCCCACGGCGACCCATATACAATCTATGTGTTCGATCGGAGGGCTTTTTTGGAGTAAAAATCGCATAAAAAACACGTCCTATAATGAAAGATTATTTAGGAGGTAATTTATATGACTTACGAACAGATCGTTGGCTTGGTATTCCTCATTTTTAGGCTGTCAGTGCTTTTTATAATCATTCAGCAATTTGTAACTGTCTCTGAAGGAGTATTATTTAAAACTATAATGAGCATTAAAAAAGAAAAGAAGATTGCTGAAGAGCCGGAATTAAAGCCCTATAAAGGGGAAAAGAACAAAACGAATGAGGCCATCGATGTTCAAAATCGTATTGGCTTTCGATGATTCTAAAAAATAGACTGTGAAATTCACAGTCTATTTTTTTTCGCATTAAAAACATGCCTTATAATGAAAGATTATTATAGGAGGTAATGAACAATGAAGCAAATTGGAGGCGGATACAAATCCACCTATGAGGCGGCAGGAATTGTCGGGGTTTCGTATAATACGATCCTGAATTGGATCCGGAAAGGGATATTTACTAATGTGATAGAGCAAGATGGCTATAACGGGCGTCCTCAGATGTATATACCGATTGATCAGGTATATGTGATGAAGAACGCGCGTGATGGCGGTCGAAGACGATTTAGCGCATACCCCGCTCTGGAATCGGAGATGCCGGACGATAGCGAACTTCGCATGAAAAAGCTGCTCCTCATTGAGGAGGAAATTATCAAGCTCGAATTTGCAATTGGGCGGTTACATATAATGATCGACCAATTGAAGGATCTGCAATAACAGGTCCTTTAATTTTTTCGCATAAAAAACACGTTCTATAATGAAGACTGGGAGTATAAACCCTGACGGAGGATCAAATGATTTAGCCGTCCAATAGCTCAATCGTAGAGCGCCGCAAATGCGGAGACGCTGGTTGGAAGCCAGCAAGGTCTTATATTTTTTTTCTCGCATAAAAAACACACTCTGTAATAGGAAGATAATTAAGGAGGTTTGAATCATGGATAAGTTTTACGATTCGATGGCAACAATTAATTCGATTCTCAGCAAAGCGTGTTTCGACGCGAGTCGGCTCTGCACACGTGCGAAGATGCCCAAGGCAGCTGCGTGCATGTTCAATGCCGGTAATCGGCGGGCAACGGTCATGCTGAAGTATTGGATTAAGGCTATGGACGCGGAGGACTGTTCGGATGTAAAAGTTCTATAGCATTCCAAACGAGAGTTCGTGAGATTCACGGACTCTAACGTTTTCGCATCTAAAACATGCTCTAGAGTGAGAACCCATTAGGAGGGTGTGTTCTTACGATGAAAGGAGTAATGTTACCATGGATGACAAGATCAAGAAAGCGATCCTTTTAACGGTCGCTTTTCTGAATGCGATTGCCCCGGTATTACTGAGTGACAAATCAAAGGACGACGCGATCGGCAAGCTTACGGATCGCGTTGACGACGAAGGTACAGACGAGTAACTAAGTGAGGAATGAACACATCTGAATGATGGGTTCTTATTTTTAAGGAGGTTTGAATTATGGGACAGAAGACGATTTATATTTGTGACAGATGCGGACGCGAAATGGATCCGCCCAGCACGACAGCGCTCATAAGCAAAAGGATTCAAACGGTATACATTGAGTCATCCATCGTGCTTTCGGATGCAGGCATTGATATTTACCTATGCAAAGATTGTGCGATCAAATTCCGTAAATTTATGCGAGAGGAGAATAAGAAATGATCACAATTCAAAACATTAAAACCTATGGTTGGGAAGCCGCAATTCGCGGAATGCGCAACCCGATGAACAGCTGGGATCAATCCGACAGCAGGTTTGAAAAAATTCAGGATGATCCAGCCATCACGCAGGTTGAATATTTTGGAAATTACGCCTTCACGATCGGCGATAACGACCGAAGGCTTATGTGCCAATTGGTAGCCGCAGGAAATGATCACAGCAAATTCATGCGCCAGATCGGCGTTAGCATGGATATTACTGCGCCTCTGTACTGGTGGAAGGAATTCGATACCTACAAGGTAGGGACGACCGCGAACAGCTGTTCGACGATGCATAAGATTGCGGCGAAGGAGTTTACTGTTGACGACTTTTCTCATGAGCATCTTGACGGCGTAAGCAGAGATATGTTCGTGCAGAATGATAAAGAGCAGCCGTACTTCTTCTGTTCGTTTGAAGACATGCTTTATATTCAGGTCGAAGCTCTAAATAAGGCAAGGGAATTATATCTCGAAACCAAAGACAAAAAATATTGGTGGCAGCTCATCCAGCTCCTGCCAAGTTCCTACAACCAGAAGCGCACTGTAACGCTCAACTACGCAGTGTTACGCAATCAGTATCACGCGCGCAAAAACCACAAGCTAGACGAGTGGAAAGAATACTGTTACCAGTTGGAGGATTTTCCCTGTGGGGATCTTATTACGATGTTGAGCAAAGTTACGGAATTCACAAAAGGAGGAAAACAATAATGAATAGCATTGTTTGGTACTTAGCGATTTTTGCAGAAGCAGTGTTGATCGTTTTTATACTAGTAAAAGTATATGACGCTTATTCGGAGATTGAAATTCTTAGTTCATTAGTCAAAGATCTAAGAGACGACTATATGCGGGTGTTTGATTACTGGAAAAAGTCGATTAACAATTCTGACGAGATATGCAATATCACAAAAAATATTATAAATACGAACGAAGAACTGTTGGCGCGACTAGGCGATGAGGAGAAAAAGAAAAATGGATGATAAGATTTATACTCATAACGAGGCGGCTGAAATCGTAGAGCTTTTTGAAGAAATCCTCGATCGTTACGGGATTCGTGTTCCTTCCCCTGAAGATGCTGAGCGTGAAGAAGATAACTATGCGAAGCTTTATGGAAGTGTATACTCTGATCTGCTCGACAGCGTGGAGGATAGACTTCTCTACATAATAGACCGAGCAAAAGCTGGTGATAAGGTCGTTGAGTACGTATTTGAGGGATGCGGGGATAATGAAAAATAAAATAATCTATGCGAGCGCTGCGGTCGTTTTGATCGTAGCGCTTATTTTTGTAATGACATCCTGTAGTGCGGATACGAAAGGGATCGTCATCGACAAGTTCCACGAGGTTATCAGCGATGAATATCGGTTGTACGTACGAACCGAGAGCGGAGATCGATATTTCATCGTAGATAAACGCACATTTAACGACAGTCAGATCGGGAAGGAGGTCGATTTGAGTGGATATTCGCAACGCTAATTCCTATGAAATGGGTGCAATCCTGTTTTTAGGAGCGCTCGATGGACAAATGAAATCGGACGAATCAGTTCTGGAAAAGCGCCTACGTGATATTCCCGATGCATGGCGACAGTACAGAATTGCAAGAACCGCAATCGATAAGGTTCTTGGATATTTGTACGATTCGCTTCCGCATAAGCAGCTAAAGCATATTTACAACAATGTCCGAAGCAGCGTGATTCAGTTCAAACCGAAGGGAGTAAACTGTACGAACGATTCGATATGTGTGGACGATGATATTCTGCGACTGCTTATCAATGAAACAATGTCCAGCCGATGCGCTATCTGTTTGGCAAGTCCATCCGAGGAACGAGCATGTTCGCTTCGAAAAGCGCTATGTGCAATCGCTCCTCCAGATGATATTCCATCGGATGGAAGCTGTCCTTATAGCGACATTACAAAGCAACACGAATTGGGAGGTTATATTTGATGGGACCAGCACTTGATTTAGGAAGCGTAATCATGTATATAGACGGAAAGCCGATAGGCGAAATTTCCAATGATCGCGAGTTCTTTGAGACTATTTCAGAAGATGGAGATTCAATTGATCCTGGATTTTCTGTACCATTTCCGGAAATGGAAATCACTCTATCGGCGAAGATAAACGAAAAACTGATGGACAGGCTCTATTTAGGGCCATGCAAGCGCTGGCGACTCAGAAGAAAAGCCATCAGGAGACGCAATATAGCAAACCGGAGGAAAGATTATGGGAAACATTAAAATCGCAATGAATGGCGACAAAAAACTCATTGCCTATGGCACGGAGGAGAAAGTAAATTACACGGATTTTGCCGAGATCAAGCGCAGGACAAGCCGGGTTTCCCGCATTGAGCTACTGGCCGAGGAAGCCTCCGAGCTGGCTGCCGCCGCATCGAAGTACGCGCGAATACTGCGCGACGAGAATCCTACACCGGTGAACGAGGAAACCGCGTGGAAAAAATTACTTGAAGAATATTCGGATGTTATCGGCGTGGCACAGACGTTGATAATTGAACCTAGTTACCCGCTCATCTACGAAAAGTACCATCGCTGGGCTAAGCGTTTAGAGGATAAGGAGAAAGGCGATTAAAAGGAGGAAAAAATGATACTCATTTCATTGGCGCTGATCATTCTGATCATTGCTATGGCGATATTTTCACTGAAGTTCTTGGGCTACGTCCTGTTGATTGGATTGGCTCTTACACTCATCGGACTCATTTTGCTACTGTTATAAGGAGAAATTATTATGAAAAAGACAATCGCAATCATCGCAGCGTTAGCATTGATTCTGATTCTGACTGCGATTTTGCTTTGCGGATGCGAATCGGAGGCAACGAAGGTAAACCGTAATATCAGCAAACAGGCGGACTATTTCGAAAGCCTGCGCAAGATTACTGTGTACAACGCCAGAACGGACAACATTATTCTGGTCGCGGAAGGCTATATGTCGATCAGTAATAATGATACGCGGGAATTGGTTGTAACTGTCAAGACCGGCCCAAATACGTACAAGAAAAACTATGTTTACCTGAACGCTTACACCCTGTACGTGGTCGAGGATATCACGGGAACGTACTCTGATCCGTATCATTACAAGATGTATTTCAACCCCCATATTCTGCCGGATATCGAAATTGTAAAATAACAGGAGGAATTACTATGGATTTTCATGCTTACATCATTACACTCGCTGAATTGATTGGCCTGCTGATTGTTCTTACGCCGTTTGTTATCGGCATCGTAAAGGGTGTGCTCCGCGCAAAGTATCAGACACGCATGGAGTATATGGGCAAGGTACTTCTCGCGATTGGAACTGCCGCAGAAAAGACAGCAAAGGATATTCGCGAGAAAAACACGGCTAAGAACGAAGAGGACTAAACGTTGTACATACGCAGTCCTCTATATTTTTGAAAGGTGGTATTTGGTATGGAGAATGAAATCATGACCCCGGAAGAATTTGCAGAAACGATGCAGAGTATTTGCGAACATTATGAAAGCGACTTCGAAACCAGACACTGTCGCATGGACGCATTGATGGTGGATGTTCTTGAATCTCTTGGTTATGGCGAAGGCGCTCATATTTTCCGCTACACGCCAAAGTGGTATGCATGAACAGGAGGTAATGAACAATGAGCATTCGAAACCTTGCCCGAAAAACGGGCGCAAAAATCGTAAAGCATTCCCCAACGATTCTTACGGCGCTATCGTGCACTGGCGTACTCAGCACGGTAGTATTCGCTGTTCGAGCGACGCCGAAGGCGGAATTGATCATCGATAAGCTAAAGGGCGAATACGGAGATGAACCGATTCCGAAGGCGGAGCTCGTCAAGGCTGTCGCTCCGGTTTATATTCCGACTGGACTGATGGCGTGCGTAACAATCGGCTGCATTATCGGCGCGAACAAGATCAGTTCAAAGCGGAACGCCGTGCTGGCAAGTTTATATTCCGCGAGCGAGATGGCGCTCAAGCAGTATCAGGAGAAAGTGATCGAAAAGATCGGCGATAAGAAGGAAAAAGAAGTCCGCGATGAGATCGCCGCGGATACGCTTCGAGCCAATCCAATCGGAGATCGGGAAGTTCATATCACCGGAAAAGGACAGAGTCTATGCTACGATACCCTGTCCGGACGATATTTCCTGTCGGACTACGAAATGGTTCGGCGCGTGGAGAACACGATCAATCGCCAGATATTGAGCGAAATGTGGGCGACGCTAAACGATGTTTACTACGAACTGGGGCTGAAGGATATTGATCTCGGGCGCTATATTGGCTGGAATCCGGATCATCCGCTTCGGTTCGTGTTCTCATCGCAGATCGCAGATGACGGACGACCTTGTCTTGTAATCGGCTACGAAAGTGAGCCGTTCAGCAACAACTGGTAAATGATATTTGACAGGAGAATGAATATGAAGGTCTTTGCTAACGTAAGAATCGAACTCGATACCGATGACATAGTTAATTATAAAGCTGTCGAGAAGATCGACTACGTAAATGATGGAGCGCTTATCTGCATCACGATGAAAGACGCGATCGTGGTGTATCCGGTAAGCAGACTCATGAAGATGGTCATCACTGAGTATATGGAGGGATAATAAATGTACTCTGATTACGAGAACCGTCCCCGCAGACCGGTGGCGGCAAGATCCAAGCGGATATTCTGGAATGTATCGATACTGTGTGGGACGGCCATCGTGATCGCGGTGACCGTCAAGGTTATTCTGAGTATATTTTTCTGAGAAAGAAGGTTTTTTAAATGAGCAACATGGAATGGGCTAAAAACGAAGTGCGTCTTGCACTTGAACGAGAAGCATCCGTTGATGATGAGAGCATTGGTATCGGCTACGAATACGTAAAGAACTGCTTCGAAAGCGCGCTCAAGGCCTACGAATCGCTCTGCGACGACGGGCATTCCGGTATGAGCATCAGCGTTACGCGGAATATCCTCGATCGACTGATTAAGCATCAGACACTCACTCCGATCGAAGATACGGAGGATGTATGGACGGAGAAATTTTGGAAGCGGGAAGATGACCAAAACAGACTCTATCAATGCAATCGAATGACCTGTTTTTGGAAACGTGTCTATCCTGATGGCACCATCATATACAGTGACAATGAGCGCGTCTGCGGAGTGAACATGAATAACCCTGAATGCACCTATTACAGCAGATTAGCGACCAGCATTGTCGATGATTTGTATCCCATCACCATGCCGTATTGCCCGCCGAATCGACCGTTCAAGGTCTACGCCGAAGAATTCCTGTTCGATGCGCGCAACGGCGATTATGACACGGTGTATATTCATTATATCCAGACGCCGGAGGGAGACAAAGTGGATGTAAATCGTGTATTCACCGAATCCGAAGACAGACCGGGTATGCAGGAAATTACCCTCGATGAATTTGAAAAACTAAAAAGGAGCAGCAACGAATGAACCTCAAACGACTGATACGAAAGAGCGCACCAATCATCCTATCCGGACTGAGCTGTGCCGGTGTGGTCGGAACGGGTGTTGCAAGCGCGAGGGCTGGCGCGAAAATGACAAGTGTGCGGCTTCTCGTTCCTGATTTACCCGAGGAAGATATTCGGAAAGAGAAAATAAAATCCTATCTTCCAGCCATCGTCATTGGCACTTTTACGATCGGCTCCATCGTAGCATCCTGTATTCTGAATAAGAAGCAGCAGGCGGCGCTACTGGCTGGACAATTGGCTTTGGCGCAGTCCTACGGAGAGTACAGACGTGCGGTAGCCGAACGATACGACGAAGAAGAGGCGGTTCGCATCGACGAACAGATTGCTGTTGAGCAGTGCAAGCATGTGACCATGACCGGATACACAGCCGTAGGTAACTGCTCGCTGGATATTCCGGATCCGCAGAAGCCAATGCTGTTTCAGGAGCAGGCAGGCGGCATTATATTCGAAAGCACGCTTAGCAAGGTGATCGAAGCAGAGTACCATCTGAATCGAAACTTCGTTTTGGGCGGAGAAGCGGCCGTATCTGAATTCTATGATTTCCTTGGATTGCACTACGATGAGGAAGATAAGGATATTGGCTGGATTATCGATGACGAAATCTACTGGATCGACTTCAATCATCGAATGGGTAAGCTTTCAAATGGCGAAACCGGATGCATTATCGAATTTCCGTTTGCTCCGGTGAAGGACTATTACAAGCTGTAATTCGCAGAAAAAACACGCTCTATAATGGAGACCAATAAAAATTTTAGGAGGATTTTATCATGGAAACTAAGGTAGAACAGAAGGTTGTGGAAACTGAATTCGTTAATGAAAACGAGAACACAAACGACAACATCAAGGTGACCGTTAAGGAGGACGGCAAAGCTAAGAAATTCTGGAAGAAAAATAAAAAGTGGATTATCGGAGCTGGTGCTGGGCTTTTGGCGGCAACTCTGGTCGTATTGAAGTGTGCATTCGGCAAGGATGACGAAGATGATACGCCGCTTCTGGAAGCACCGGAGGACGATGAGGAATCTGAAGACGAAGAAGAATAATGGTTTACGAAGGACGAGGTATTAAGGAAACTTAGTACCTCATCTTTTTCATGCGTTTTAAGGGGGATTATTAGATGGATGTTTACGTACTGCGGTTGGAATTGTTTGACAAAAAATGGTGCCTATCTCAAATCAGAGGTATATTCACCACGTGGGAAAAAGCATTCGATTCGATGAACGCGCACTTGAACTCGTTACCAGAAGATTTGATAATTGTTCCAGGACACGCATTCTGGGCGAAAAAATCTGCTTCGATAATGGGTGTGTACGAAATCTTGAAGTATAAAACAGACGAGATGCAGCGAGAGTTGGTAATGACAGTATGAAATGGATTGATAAGCTCGGCAAGAAACTCGGGAAGTCGGCTTCCGAGGGCGCAATTGAGCAAGTGAAGCAGCAAGCCAATGATATTCTACCACTTGTACTGACGTTAGTCGGTCTAATTGCCGGAATAGCGACATTCTCGGCCAAGCCGAAGCCGACCAGTCAGTTCAGCACAATCAACATTACGAATAATTATTTCTATGGGAGGGATAAATGAACATGGATGTAACCGACTACAATAATATGCATCGTTTGATTGACAACCTGCTTGATACGGATCGCATCACGCCCAGAGTACACGATCTGATAGCTAATGCTATTCGACAGACATATGGTTTTCGCCAAGAAGATCGCAATACGGCAATGACCTCCGTTGATGTAAAAAAGATCATCTTCAACCCGCCAGCTACAATTGTATTCTGGGGAGATGGTACGAAGACAGTCGTCAAAACGATGAACGGAGAATCATTCGACATGTATCATGGATTTACCGCTGCATTGGCGAAGAAGGTCTATGGGAACAGCACGCGGGTCAGAAAAATCGTCCATAATTTCAAGGACAGTTACTACAAATCCGACGCAAAGGAAACAAATCAGCATGTCGGTGTAGGGTTTCCATTTCAACCATCATGCAGGTGTGAAATCAAGGACAGTGACGATGACGCACACTAAATGCAATTGTTTCATTCCTTATAATGGTGGTCAAGAGAAAGATGAGGAGAAAAAAGAAAACCTTATTTATGGAATGACCGCAATTGAGTGGATAATGTTAATCTCCATTCTTATGAATCTGGATGATATTAAAAAGAAAAGAGAGGGCGACAAAAATGAACAACGCGATTAAATGGATTAAATTCGGACTTGGCGCAATAGCTGGTTTGGGCGCTTCGACAATCGTCGGTAACGTGGTAAAAAATGCCGTGGATACCAGCAAGATGAATCTGCCGCAAAGACTTGCGGTTGTGCTTGGTTCCAGCGTTCTTGGAATGATGGTAGGCGATGCGGCTGATAAGTACATCTGCAAGAACATCGATGATATTTGGGATGGTGTACAGACAGTTCAGAAACTGATGACGGAAAACACCGAAGATGAGAAAACGGAGGCCGAAGAGAATGGCTGATGTAGATTTTGATAAGCTTCCGGGCAATTCATTCACAGAAAAGGCCCGAAAAAAACAGTCTGCCGCGCGCGGAGATATTCAGCCGGTAGCCAAAGGCAAGGTGGTTACGAAGAAAAAAGGCATCGGGGAAAAATTCAGTGAAACGTTTCTGAGCTCCGATCTGGAAACCGTAAAGCGATCCGTGCTGTTCGATATTCTGATTCCGGCAGCTAAGGATACGCTTTCGGATATGACCAAAGGATTGATTGACGGGCTTTTATATGGAGACAGACGCGGCAGTCGAACCTATCGGGATCGAGGTTCTTCTCGCGTATATCGAAGCTACGACAGCTATTACGACGATCGTCCAAGGCACAGAAGCCGCGATGACGATGCACCGTTCAACCTGTCTTCGAAGCCACAGGTGGACAATTTGATATTTGACACCAGAGGCGATGCGGAAGAGGTGCTGTCCAACGCGATCGATTACATCGAAGAATACGACAGCATTACCGTAAAAGAGCTGTATGCCTACGCCGGTAAGAAGACGGATTATACCAAGGACAAATACGGATGGTATGATCTGTCAAGCGCATCCGTGGAACGCATTCGCGAAGGATATTTGCTCAAGCTGCCAAAGCCGGTCGTGATCGACTGATGGACGATCGGACGTTTGCAATCTGGGTGCTGTTTTACTGCAAGGTGGCTAGACGCTGTGAGTGCGAAGGCTGCCTTGCAGAAGGCATGTGCTACCAGCATGATAAAATGGCGAATTGCCATTGGAGCGATATTTTAAGGAGGGTAATCAGATGAGAAAGTACAAGCGTAGCATGGCGCGAGCCAACATGAAGAAAGCCGGTATCTCCCACATCAACAAGAAGGGATATTATAAGGCCGACAGCGAAAACGAAAAGCCGAAGTCGTTCTTCGCACGCAACTGGCGCAAGTGGATTCTCGGTAAGCCGGGGAAGCGAGCCGCATAAAAAACACGTATAAGCATGAAGAGGAAGAAACCCGTTTGGGCGACTTCCTCTATATTTTTGTAAAGGAGTTTTAGGTATGAAATTGAATCTCGCACCAATTAAGAAATTTGCTACGCGTAAATTTGCCAAAACGGCGCTGAAGCTGAAGCATTACAGTCCGGAAATCGCAACCGGAGCTGGCATCGTATTTGGCGTGGGCTGCGTGGTTTTGGCTTGTGTACAGACGACGAAGCTTGGCAAGGTTGCCGATGAGGCGAAAGAAAAGATCGATACGATTCACAAGACGAATGCTGAATCGCCGGATATTTATCCTGAGAAGGCCATGAAGAGCGATCTCGTGAAGGTATACGCTCGTTCGGGCGTGGATATTGTGCGCCTGTACGCGCTTCCTGCGGGCTTAGGAGCCCTTTCTGTGGCGTTCATTATCGGCGGGCACAAGATCCTTCGGAAAGAGAATGCGGCCCTTGCAGCGGCGTATATGGCGCTTAACGAAAGCTTTATGCAGTATCGCAAGCGCGTTGTGGAGAAGCAGGGCGAGGATGCGGATCGAGAGTATATGTACGGACGCAAAAAAGTGACCATGGTGGACATGACCGATCCGGATAATCCCGGTGAGCCGTTCGAAATCGAGGTTCAGGATACGAACAATATTTCGCCGTATGCGCGCATGTTTGACGCTGGCAATGATAATTTTGGAACGACGCCGCAATCCAGTATGATGTTTCTGAAGGGCGTTCAGAATTATTGCAATGATAAGCTTCATACGGATGGATATTTGTTCCTGAACGAAGTGTATTATCAGCTTGGTTTTGATGGTTCCAGTGTCGGTCAGTTCGTTGGATGGGTCGATGGCATGGGTGACAGCTTTGTAGACTTCGGCTTGGCCAGCACCAATCCGGCAACACGGCGCTTTATCAATGGCTATGAAGAAGCAATTCTACTGGATTTCAATGTGGACGGCCCGATCATGTATATTTACGATCAGCTTATGGCGGACGGAAATATCGAAAAGTTCACCGAAACGCTGAAATACCGCAAGAAAAAGCATATGTGAGGTTTGAAAGGATGAAAAAGATGAATACTTTTAGCATTTTGGTGTCGATCGCTTCGTTTCTCAGCGGGGCGATCGCCGGTGGATATCTGGTTAACAAAAAATTAACCAATGAATTCGCCGAATGGCGAGAAAAACTCGAATCGGAGAACGAAAAACTGCATAATGAGCGCGAAAAAGTGCGGAAAAAGCTCACCGAAACTATCGAAAAGTATTCCGAAAAGGCAGATGTCACAATTAAGTCACAATTTAGTCATAATTTGACTGATATTAAGCCGGAACTGGACGAACTGAGTAAGAAATACAGCGATCCAGACTTCGACGAACACTTCGGAGATCGGGAATATCCGGAAGATGACGAAGATATTGACGATCCAGAATCAGATTTTTATGATGGAGGTTCGCGAGACCCCGATGACCCATGCCGTCCGCCATTCGAAATCGACGAAAAAGAGCTCGAAGATGAATTTTCGGACTCAGAACTGACTTCAATCACATTCTATCAGGGCGATGAAATGCTTCTGGACGAGCGCGGAGAACTAATTTCGGACGTTGCGGGACTGCTTGGGTCAATGGTCGCCGATGCGCTACCGACTTGTACGGACGAGTATATTTATGTTCACAATGACGCTCACGATACGAATTACGAAGTGATCATTGATCAGGGCTCAAGTGGGTATTTGGATTCGTTCGTAAGAGGATTGGATTACTAATCGCATGAAAAACACAGTCTATAATGGGAGACCAATAAAATTCTTAGGAGGATTTAAAAATGGCACGTATTAGACTGATGGATGGCGAACGAGTAGTAGGAGACACGGAAGAGCTCAAGATTAGTGCTGGAGATTTTCGAAAAACGCTAGAAGAGGAGCGTAATGCGGGATTTAACGCTGGTGCAATCACGAGCGGTGTGTCTTTACTTATTGCTGGAATTATCGGCGTAGTGTGGGACTATTTTAAGTACAAGAAGAATCGTTAGTGGTCGTAATGAGAGGCTCTGCAAACGCAGGGCTTCTTATTTTTTCTAAAGGAGGTGAAATAATGAAACAGGATTACTTTGCTTGGCTGTGTGATATTGTCGAAGACAAATACTCGCCTGTAACCTATGATATTTTAATGCTTGATCTATCAAAGGCAGAGTTCGGTGTTCTGATTCCGAACGATATTAACCGCTGTATGGATGGCGTAAATTTGCGGTTTGAGTATGAAACCGAGAATCGTGGATATTTTGCAGATGATACGCCGTGTTCGATGCTTGAAATGCTGATTGCATTGGCCAGACGAATGAATTATGAGCTTTCCGGCAATGATCCAGACGAACATGATTACACGGCGCGATATTTTTGGGAGATGATCGCCAATCTCGGATTGGATGTGTACGACGATGCGCATTATTCGTCTACGGACGTCAAGGATCTGATCAAGCGATTCATCGATCGCGATTATGGATATTCCGGCGATGGAGGTCTGTTCCCGCTGCATTGGCCGGACAGAGATCAGAGGGATGTAGAAATCTGGTATCAGATGAATGCATATTTGCAGGAGAATTTTCCATATTAGAATTTAAAAGGAATGAATTGAAATGGTTAAAATGTTTGATCTTGATACACATGAGGGACGCGCAGATAGCATTGATGAAATCATAAGAAGCGTAATGGAAGCACCGTGGATTGATGGTTATGAAGACGAATGTTACATTGAGGAGGAGATTTTTAGATGAGTTATATTTCAATGCCGATCTGGCTGTTCGTTTTACTGGCATTTTGGATTATCGCATATACCGTGGTGACGATCTATCTTGTACGGAAGCAGGAGAATGATCGTTCATATTCGAAAAAGCGCATTGAAGATTTGGCGGGAATAGAACGAGACGATATAGCTTCTATTAATAGGAGTTTGAGCCGTTTGGGCGATAAGATTGTTGATCTGGATGGGGATATTGAGGAACTGTCGAGAAGCTTCGATAATCTGAAGGCGGATGATATTCAAAAGATGAATGATCACTTAGATTCTATCGACGAAAGTATATCGTGGCTCTATAATGCTTCGGAGGATGCTGATAACCGTATGGACTCTCTGGATTCGGTGTTCAATTTGTTGATGAACGATCTGGTGGAAAGGGGCGTTGTTGAAGTCTTCGCTTGTGGAGTAGTCTATGTTGATGTTTCTCGCACAAAACGAATAGTCACCTTTCGCGTGCTGTGTGACCTCTACTCCCAGGCTGCACATGAGCTTTATCAGGTGGAGCACGTCTAAGATTTCCGGGATGTTGCTGATGCGCACTTCTTCATCGGTAAGTAGGGTGGCGCAGATGACCTCCAAAGCTTCGTTCTTGGCGCCTTGGGGTGTTATATCGCCTTTTAGCGGATGTCCGCCTTCAATAATGAATGATCCCATGTGGTCGGTGTGAGTGAAGGTTATTTAAAGATGGTGATGTCAATATATAATGATGTCATTTCTTCTTCCTGCGTGTCATGACATTGCGAGGGTGTGAAGTCGCGGTGCTGATGATGGCGTTCATGCGTTGCGGACTTATGGTCAATGTTATTTTTCCGTCAGTTAGAATACTGAGGTCGTTGGCCAGTTTTTCTGGTGACAACACGTTTCTGTTCCATTGATACAGGCTCTTTGCCATCTGTGCCACGACCAGTTCTATTGTCGCTTGCTTTGCGTCGCCATCAGGGATGTCTGCAAGGCTTTTTGCCATTTCTTCAAGTGCGTGGCCGTAGTGGCGGAACCTGGGATGGCTTTTTGGGTAGTCAAGGTGTGGCCGCTGGACTTCTTCCTCATTTCGGATAGTGATGGGGAAGGGAGAGTCTACGTCAAGGCGGTAGCCGGATATAAGGGCAAGATGATCCCACAACATTCTCAACTGGTCTTCGGGGTCTTTTTGCTGCGGAACCTTAGAGGAC
>OIZV01000087.1_pt1 | contig 61690 bp, 59 predicted proteins | sample 1588681 | NCBI WGS metagenome assembly OIZV01 (sample SAMN03283281) | human gut metagenome | biome: human-associated habitat; material: feces | host: Homo sapiens | place: Peru | collected 2012 | reverse complement strand
AAATCAATTTTTTCGTTCATTTGTATTTTTCCTTTCAAATTCTTGTATCCACAATGCCTTGAAAGATATTCAAACGTATGATATAATATTTACGCTCCAATTATCTTTTGGTAGTTGTGGGTTGTTAGGGAAAGTAGTGACTTTCATTGTTTTTTGTACACTGCTTTCCTGTTTTTTATTTTGGTAAGCCTTTGTAAACCTCATTGACTCCTCGCCTCATCACTTCTGCTTTAGATACTTTAAGAAATTCCACGCATTTGTCAAGTTTTTTGGCTGTATCCTTATCAAAACGTACTTTTAACGAGATGTCTTTGGGATTATCAGTAGGACGTCCCATTTTTTTGTTCCCCAAAATATCACCTCACTTAATTGGGGTGTTGACATCATAGCTTATCGACATATAAAAATCAACCCATAAAATAAAAAATCTTTTTACGACAAATAAACCGTAAAAAGAACAATTTAAAATATATCGACAATATTATGTTATGGGTATAAATGGTAGGAAGGGAGTTACCGTTTAAAGAACGGTTTTACTCATAAAGTTTTGGGTATCAGATAACCGCAACACTTTGGCAAGGAGCGGTTATTTTTTTGCTTATATATAGTATTTAATGATTGTTTTTTATGTCATTGATAATCTGTTGTATATGGGATACGACTTCTAGTGACAAGTCAGAAACTTCGATATATTTTTTATTATCCAAGCCAAGTACATAATCAGTTGAAACATTAAAAAACTGACATATACGCATTAAAGTTTCAATTGACGGAAGTATATTATCATTTTCCCAATTCGACACAGTTTGCTTAGTAACACCAAGTTTATCCGCTAGTTGCTTTTGTGTAAGATTATAAGAAATTCTTAATCCCTCAAGTCTTTTACAAAACATAGTAATACCTCCCATCTAGTTTAATATTACTATGCAACAATTTTATTTTATGAATACTATAGTATTGTAATATTTAACCGAACGTGTTACTATAATGAAGGTATAAGCTATAATGGATGATGGTAAAGTTTGTTGATTTACAAAAGCCAGAATGTGGTAAAGGGGAAATAAAAAAGCTCCGGATATGGAGCTAAAAGTTAAAGTTTATTAATTTAAAATTATTTACAGCTTATTGCTTCAAAAAAACCCAAAACTTTATTTTTATCATCTGAGTTAAAGCTTCTATATTTACATATCAATTCAGCTTCTTCTGAGTTTAAATTATTAATTAATAAGTCATTAACGGGATTTTTTATGTCAGTTAAGTCCAAAAGGTAATCAGATGAGCAATTGTAATATTTACATAATTTTAACAATGTTTCTACCATAGGCATAGCTTTGCCATTTTCGTAAGCACTTACAGTTTCTTGCTGTATACCTACCTTCATTGCTAAATTGAGTTGACTTTGCTTCTTTAACTCTCTAATCTTTTTTAAATTTTTCATTATATGCCTCCACAATTATAACCTACATTTATAATTGTAGAAATATTATTTGTATTAATCAGATATATATCATATGATTATATAAATACAATTTATAATAAAAAGAAGTGAAATGATGATGGAAAAAACTTGTTGCTTCATCGGACATAAAAACCTAACACAAGAGCAGGCAATTGAAGCTTTGCATCTTTTAATTAAGCGTGTAAACGAGCTGACAATAGAAGGATATACACATTTCATAAGTAGCTTTGCAAATGATATAGATGTGTTATTAGCTCAAATAATTGGTTCATTTAGATACAAAAATAAAGACCTCATTTTAGAAGCAGTTATTCCGATTGAGAATAAGCTTAATTCCCTGGATAAAATTAAGTACGCATTAATGTTTTATAATAAAGTAACCGTGATACAAGAGCAATGTGACCCTGAATGCCTTCAGAAAAGAAATAAATATATGATTGATAACTCTGATGTAGTTGTAGCTCTTTGGGATGAAAAAACTTCTAAAGAAGCGTACAATGCAGTAAATTATGCAAGGTCACAGGGAAAAGAAATTATATGCATGAGTCCATTGCAAGAATAAACGTTTACTTCAGCCAACTTTCCAGTTTAATATCTGATTTCAAAGTTTAAATCTATATATTCTGGATAGGAGAAATATAGAGAAAAAAGGAACTAAACAAATTTTAACCCGTTAGAAGAAATTCTGACGGGTTTTTTGTAATTAATCAAATAACCGTCAATATGTTCTAAATTACTTGCAATAACGTGGATAAGATTTAAGTGTATAAATTAAGTAAGTTGCCAAAAACAGCAAAAAAATGTCCTAATACATCATTGTTTACCATTTTGTAAGAAGTTATGAAAGTGTGTGACCCATGTAAAGGTTAGGTGCGGCAGCGAAAGGAGAAATTTAAATGCATTATTAAAAATGTCTAGAATAGAAAATTAAATCAATATGTCGTAGATATTCTATACGGACATTGTAGAACAGCACCTAAAAAGAGCTGAGCATGCACATGCATTGTGTTACTCCGCTCTTTTTCGTTTGAAAAAGTTTGTTGCGCTGATAATGCATTATATTCGTATTTTTGGTGAAAATACTTTTGCTGTCTATCTCTAAAAGTCTTTGCGGCGTTGGAGGACAGGCTATGAAAAATAAATTTTGGTATTACATACGACATCCATAGCGTTCCAAATAGTTTAATAAATCGATTTTACTAAATTATTTGGAGGTTCATAACTATGCATAATAGGTTTTTTAAAAATGATAAAGAAAAAGAATATTATTTCAAAGCGGTTGTAAAAAGGATGAACATTAAAGACAAAGAAAAATGGGATGAAATTAACGAACATGAGCTTTCACTTATGGAGGTTTTATATGATAATTTTTGTGATAAATCGAACGTTGATAAAGAATTAATGGAGAAAACGTTATTGGGGTGGATTGAGTTAATAGAAAATCAAAAGTTGTATAAGGCACTGAAGGACTTGACCATTGAAGACCAAATTTTTATTAGCTACATAGTTAAAGAGGGCATAAAGCAAAGAGAGTTATCGATTATGTATGAATTGACACAACAAGGCATTTCACATAAATTCAATAAAATAATAATTAATATAAATAAGTTTTTGAACAAAATATAGGAAATCAAATTTGTCGAACGATTTTTATTAAAATAGGGTGCAAAAAATAGCCCAAAAAGGCTCTCTCTATATATGGAGGAATAATTTTCCATTCTTTTCTGACACTTTAGTCTTAAGGTTTCGTAGGTAGAATCATCGTAGGGAACAAGATTTTTTAGCATGTTAAAAATAACGACGAGAATTTTTCTAGCAGGAGCGATGGTGGCGCGTTTAGCACCTTTTTGGCTTTTTCAACGCCAGTACCAATTGGCAAGATATGTATTTCTCTTTCCGGCAATAATCCAAACAATTTCACGGATACACTTTTCAAGTAGGGATTTCTTTTGGTTATATGGCAACTCTTTCTTTTTCCTGCACTTTCGTTGTTTCAGGGACTCAGTCCTGCCCATGAACAAATATGCTGCGAACTAGGAAAAAGCTCAATACTAGTGCCAATTTCTGCAATTATCGCAGAAGCTGCTGTAACATCAATTCCGGGAATAGAACATAATAAAGCTAGTGGAGCGGGAAACGGGACTCGAACCCGCGACATTCAGCTTGGGAAGCTGACGCTCTACCACTGAACTACTCCCGCGACTTTTTATTATTTTAGCATATGTATGAAATAAATTCAATGTTTATTTTTAAAAAGAAAAAAAGCGTAAAAAAGCAAAATTTAACACAGTGTCAATGATAGCTGAAAGAGTAGTCAAAGCAAAAACACAGCTACCTCTAAACAGGTAAGTTTTAAATTCACTTCTTTTTTTATAGTTTGTTTCATTAAAAATAAAGACGTTAGAGAGGCTATGAGACAATGCCATAGCTTCTTTCGTTATAAGCAAAATAGCTATAGATGACACAAAAATGCCGGGAAACAGGACAACTAACTGAAACGCAATACCGTATAAGCCGTATTGTGAATACAAGTAACTTTGTGTGAAACCTATGCATATGCCTCTAACTAGCGGGACAAAAGGGACCATTATAAATCCCCAAACAGATAGTCCCATAAAGAAAGCCAATAAAACGAAAATGAATACAGAAGATAAGGACGATATAAAGATAAAAAATAGAGGTTCAGAGGATCTATTTTTAAAATTGTCCAAAAATAAGACTCCGATTTTGTTTATCACTGTAGTTTTCATTGCTCCAATGGATAAACTTCCTAAAAATATGCCAAGTAACAATATACAAGCCAAAACAGCTAGAGATTTATTATTCATTATTAATGCTTTAAGGTTGTGGCCGTACTTGAGATTTAATTTTATTTTTTCTTTCATATATTCACATCCATTTTGTTTTTAAAAGTATATTGTCTTTTGTTTGAGAATATTCCAATTTAATAACGCTGAAAAATTTTATGCATATTAGCTTGACTTTTTTTACTATTTTAGTTACAATATATATTATAATATATTTTATTAACTGAAGGAATGGGTTATGAAAAAAATAATATCTATAATTTTATCAACAACTATATTAACATCAAGTTTGGCAATGCCAACGTTTGCTCAAACAGAACTTAATAGCACTAATTTATCACAAGAATCCGAAGCAGAACGCACTTTATTTATTACTGATTTATTCAATAAACTAGGTTGTGAAAGGTTAGCAAACTTAACAGAGCAATATAAACCTAATGGGAAAAAATCATCTAGTCTTTTTGAAACTTTAAGCAAAAAAAGTTTGACCTGTGGCTTACTTTCAGTGGCTATAGCTGCTTTAGGAACGGCTACCTTACATGCACAGGGTTTTATGAATATGCTGTGGGCTTACGATTATATAAAAGATAAGCTTAGAGACGGGGTACATATATTTGACTGGATTAATCCCCCAAAGGAAGTAACAATAGAGGAAACGATTTCAAGGCTTAATAAAGGTTTGGACGACTTGAAGGGTCAAGATAAAGCAAAAGAAAACATCAAAAAAGTGGTTTATGGTATAGCACACAACAAAAATCAAGCTAAATTCAATAATGAGACTTACTCTCATGGTGACGTTATTTATATACCAGGACCTTCGGGAGTGGGAAAAAGTTTTGTAGCAACTCGTATAGCACATGCCTTGTCTAACTGCAAACCCTTTGTAGTGTCGGCGTCTGATGTAGACCTTCAAGACAAAGAAAGCATAGTGGGTCAGCTTTTTAACTTTGATGACTATAACTGTGGATATGGTGCCTCTATAAAGGAGAAAAAGCAACTAGTGAAATACATTCAAAGAAATAAAAAAGGTGTTGTTATAATAAATGAATTTGATAAAATGAGCAACCCTTCCTTAGATGAAGTATTTAGGACGGTTTCGGATCAAGGTATAGTGAATGTTAGAGGGCAAACCTTAGATTGTCGTGGAACTATATTTATAATAACTTCCAATGAAAATACAAATTGTTTAAAGGCTGGAAATCAAGACGAGATCGAAAACTTAGATGATGGGACAGGTTCAAGGACTTTTATTAAGCATGATAAGTCGTTTTTAAATAGAGTAAAGCTTATTGAATTTGAAAATTTGTCTGAGAAGGATTATGAGGAAATAGCTATTTCAGAATATGCAGAAAGCTTTCCTAAATATTGGGAGAAATATGCCAATATAAAACTTAATATGGGGGACACATTTAAAAATATAGCTAAAATGGCTATAAAAGAAAATAAAGGTGCACGTGTTATACATTCAGCTATGGACGGCTTAACGAAGGAACTGGCGGAATACACAGTAAAAAATAAACAACAGACAAACCATGGCAAAAATGAGCCAGAAAAAGCTGTAAATCTCCTTGTTTCTTACGATAGCGAGAATAATCAATTCTCCCTAAGCGAAGTGAAAGATTAGTCGGTTGAAAACATTGTTTAAAATGTTAAAAACTTTTTGATTTTAATACACTTTAATTCAATAAATTAAACAATCAATATAAGAAACAAAACCTGTTGCATAAAAGATACTTTTATACAACAGGTTTTGTTGTTAGCCTATTACTTACAGAGAGCTTATTAAGCTGCAAACGATGCGGCTGGCGGTATTAGCAGACTGTAGTTTGAACTTTTCGTAATCTAAATTTGAGTTATGCTTGTATATGTTATCTGAAATGGATCGTATACTTAAAAATTCCACTGAGTTTAAATAGCACACTTGTGCGATACTGGCACTTTCCATGTCGCAGGCTATGGAATCGAATTCGTTTTTTATGTACATTAGTTTTTCTTTGCTGGCTATAAATTGATCTCCTGAGGCTATGATTCCAGAAAATATTTTATCTTGTTTATTATTCTCAAGGAGAACATTTATAAGCCTTTTTGAGCATGGTAAGCTGATCATATTTATAGTAGAAATGAACCCTTTTGGGTCTCCCAAAATAGACGTATCGACATCGTGCTGCACGGCAGAACAGGAAATAGCTATATCGCCTATATTCATTTCTTCCAGTAGTCCCCCGGCTACACCTGTGTTTATGATGAATTTCGGCTTGTATTTTAGAATCATGGTTTGTGCACAAACAGCAGAATTTACTTTACCAATGCCACTTACAGAAGCTACGCAATCTTTGTCTGCAATTTTTCCTATTAAGTATGTGATGGTACTGATGCTTTCTTCCTTCATTTTAACCATTTTTTCTTTTATTTTCTCAAGTTCTATATCCATTGCGCAAATAATTCCTATCATTTTTACCATACCACCTTCATTTTTAGTTTGAGTAAAAGCTAAATATCAAACTTCATCCAAATTTTACATCACTATTAAATCTATTCATCCAGCTTTAATACAGACATAAACGCATCCTGTGGAACTTGCACAGTTCCTAGTTGGCGCATTCTTTTTTTACCTTCTTTTTGCTTTTCAAGCAACTTTTTCTTTCTTGTTATATCGCCACCGTAACATTTAGCAAGGACGTCTTTTCTCACAGCTTTTACGGTTTCTCGTGCTATGACTTTCCCGCCTATGCAGGCTTGTATAGGAACTTCAAAGAGTTGTCGAGGAATTTTCTCTTTCAACTTTTCAGCCATTTTTCTGCCTCTGGTGTAGGCTTTATCTTTATGTATTATAAATGACAAAGCATCGACGACATCTCCGTTTAGCATGATGTCCAATTTAACTAAATCTGATTCCACATAACCAAGCATTTCGTAGTCAAAGGAAGCATATCCGCGAGTTTTTGACTTTAACGTATCGAAAAAATCATACACAATTTCATTTAACGGTAACTCGTAATGTATATCCACTCGGTCACCGTCCAAGTAGCTCATATCCTTGAAAATACCGCGCCTGTCTTGGCATAACTCCATGATATTTCCCACATATTCGCTTGGAGCATATATATGAGCTGTAGACATAGGTTCTTCAGCTTTTGAGATTACCGAAGGGTTGGGATAGTTTGTTGGATTATCTATGTAAACGATTTCTCCATCAGTTTTTGTGATCCTGTAAACTACGCTCGGTGCAGTAGTTATGATGTCGAAATTATATTCGCGTTCCAGTCTTTCCTGGATTATTTCCATATGTAAAAGACCAAGAAAGCCGCATCTAAAGCCGAACCCCAAAGCAACAGAGGTTTCCGGTTCAAAAGAAAGCGAAGCATCATTTAGTTGAAGTTTTTCGAGGGCTTCTCTTAAGTCTCCATATTTAGCTCCATCAACTGGATAGATGCCACAAAAGACCATAGGGTTAACGGTTCGGTACCCGGGCAAAGCTTCCTTTGCGGGGTTATTCTTCAAAGTGACGGTATCGCCAACTCTAGCGTCACTTACAGACTTTATGGAAGCCGCAATGTACCCAACTTCTCCTGCAGACAACTTTTCAGCCGGTTCTAGCTCTGTGGCTCTTAAAAAACCACATTCGGTCACAGTGAAGCTCGCTCCAGTTGCCATCAATTTAATCTCATCACCAGTGCGAAGCTCGCCGTCTTTCACTCTAACGTAAACTATTACACCTTTGTAGCTGTCGTAATATGAATCGAAAATTAAAGCTTTCAGCGGTGCTGTATCGTCGCCGGTTGGGCATGGAATGAACTTAACAATGCTTTCAAGCATGTCTTTTACATTTAGCCCGGTTTTGGCGGAAACTTGTGGCGCATGGTCTGACGGAATGCCTATTATATCTTCAATTTCAGCTTTAACCCTTTCGACATCTGCGCTGGGCAAATCGATTTTATTTATAACCGGAACTATCTCTAAACCGGCGTCTACCGCTAAGTACGCGTTAGCTAAAGTTTGAGCTTCTACGCCTTGTGAAGCATCTACTACCAAAATAGCACCTTCGCATGCAGCGAGCGACCTTGATACTTCATAGTTAAAATCAACATGACCGGGAGTGTCTATCAAGTTGAAAACATAATCCTTTCCGTCTTCAGCCTTATATAGCAGCGTGACGGCGTGTGCTTTTATGGTTATTCCGCGTTCTCTTTCAAGCTCCATATCATCAAGCAGTTGGTCTTCCATGTCTCTTGACGAGACTGATTGTGTGATTTCTAGAATTCGATCGGCCAAAGTGGATTTGCCGTGATCTATGTGGGCTATTATGCTAAAGTTTCTGATTCGCTCTTTTGGAAAATTCAAAATGTATCACCTCTAAAATGTAGAATTTTTGGTTTAAAATAATTGTAAATAAGCAAACTAACGCTAGAAATAGCTGCAATAGCTGCTATGAGTTGAGATATTTTAAATGGAGAGTTCGGGATAAAAAGACTGTCTGTTCGCAATGACTCTATGAAAAAGCGACCGGTTCCGTACCAAAGAGTGTACAACAAAAACACTTGTCCATCGTATTTTCTCAGCTTTAAACTGAACGCATGAATGGAAATAAAACCTATGAGGCACCATGTGGATTCGTACAAAAAACACGGATGAACCGGTTGCATGGAAGTGTTTTCGCTTACCATGCGAAACATGGAACTTGTAACAGTCCCGAAGGCTTCTTGATTTGTAAAGTTTCCCCATCTGCCTATCGCTTGTCCTATCAAGAAGCCGAGACTTGCTACATCTAAAATGGCTAAGAAATTTAAATGTTTTATTTTAGAAACTACAAGCCCGCCTAGAATGGCGCCTATTAGCCCACCGTATATGGCAAGTCCGCCTTCGTTTATGAACAATATTTTAATAGGATTTTTTATAAATGTGTCGCCTGTATAAAAAGCTACGTAATAAAGCCTGGCACCTGCAATGGCTGTTACAGTTCCCGTTATAATAACGTCAATTAAGGAATCTTGCTCCAAGTTAAATCTTTTGGAGTTTTTAATAACGTACAGAAAAGCTAGTAAAAAACCAGTAGAAATCAGAATTCCGTAGTAATAAACCGGAATGTTACAAATTTTAAAAGCTATAGGGGAAACATTGAATTTGAGATTTAACCCAGGAAACTCCACATGATAAATTTTTCCCATTTTTTCTCCTTAAAGTGGTGAAATTACAGATAAAGCGGTATTGTTGACATCCAATTGATGTTTTAATCTTTCGTTAACGTCGTTTAAGGTGGTTTTAGCGATACATTCTATAGCAGAGAATAATTCTTTTCCTGAAAATTCGAGAGTTAGCATAGCGTTAGCAATATTTTCGGCGCTGTTTAGAAGAGAAACAGTTTTCCCGTAAATGGCTTTTTTAGCAAGTTCGAATTCTTCTTTTTGAATTTTATTTTCATGTAATTTAGTTACATGTTTTTTTATAATTTCAGCAACCATGTCAGGATCGGAAGACTCACCGGAAAAAATAGAAGCTAAATAGCCTGGCCCCTCAAAGTTTTCATATCCAAAAGTTTCATTTATGAGGTTTTTATCAATCAACTCATTGTAAAGCGCAGAGGTCTTGGACGTTAACAAATATAAAATTATATCTGTTTGAGTTGACTCCTCTATTGTGGGTCTGCCCTTAGAGGCATCTTCCTTAAAGCCCAGCTGAAAGGCCGGCATAGACACAGGAAACTTTTGTTCTATGCGATTTTTAACAACTTCATATGGCTCTTGAGGGAAAATATTTTCCGGTATAGTGCCGCTTGTCGGCTTTAATGCATCATCCACGACCTTAAGTACTTCGTTAACCTCGACGTTTCCGGCAACGCATAAAGCCATATTGTTGAGGTTATAAAAACTATCGTAGCACTTATATAAATTTTCAGCGTTTATTTTTGAGATGGATTCGATCGTCCCGGCTATGTCGTCCTTGACAGGGTGATTATGAAACATAATTTTAAATAAATTAAACATTACGCGCCAAGATGGATCATCATCGTACATTTTTATTTCTTGTCCAATTATTCCCTGTTCTTTTTGCACAGTTTTTTCTGTAAAGTAAGGGGACTGAACAAAGTCTATTAATATTTTTAAAGACTCTTTAAAATTCTCGGTGCAAGAGAACAGATAGCCTGTCATGTCGAAAGAGGTGTAAGCATTTGCGCTGGCACCGGTTTTAGCATACTTAGAGAAAGCATCGCCATCTTCGCTTTCAAATAGCTTGTGTTCAAGATAATGTGCCATACCTTTCGGAACTTTCGTCACGCCCTCTTGACCTAAGAATTTAAACTCAGTATTTATGGACCCAAACTTTGTGCCTAAAATAGCGTAAGTGGAACTGTGACCCTTTTTAGGGTATATATATATTCTCAGCCCGCTGGCATGCTTTAATGTGTAATATTTATCTTTAAGCCTCTGACTTACAACTTCTTCTATTTGGTTCATGAGTTTACCTCCATCTGATTTTCATCTTTGCCCTTCAAAATATAGACTGTATCTAAAGTGATTGATTTAGCCGCATCTATTATTTGCTCTTTGCTTACAGAGTTAATTTTATCTATCAATTCATCAATTGTATATTTTGTATTGTCGAAAGTTTGAGATAAATAAAAATTTTCAATGCTGCTCAAATAATCATTAACAGTTCTGAGACCGTTACTCATGCTTCTTTTTATGGAATCAATGTCATCTTGAGTAAAGTTTCCTAATTTTATGTCTTCAAGTTGATTTAAAATTTCATCTTTAGCTTTAGTGATGTTTTTATTTTCAACACCGCTTTGTACTAACATAATTCCTTTGTTTCTGTCATACCTAGCTGAGCAATAGTAGCAAAGGCTATATTTTTCACGAACATTCAAAAAAAGCTTAGAATGTGGCGTTGTGCCAAAAAGAGCTACAGCGACTCTCATAGGTACTACCCTGTCATCGTTTGCGGCCACAGCGGTTCTAAAACCCATTACGAGTTTGCTTTGTGATAGTTCCATCTCATCTACATACTCTTTTACATTGCCGGCTTCCTGGATAATTTCTGTACGGCAAGAAGCGGTGCGGTACCTTTGTACCTTGTGAAAAGCCTGTTCAAAGATTTCAATAGCGGAGGTAGCGTCTGCACTGCCAAGTAGAGTTAATTCGATTTTAGCGGTAGATAATAGCTCTTGCCAAGCGGTAAAGATTTCTTTAGAAGTGAGTTTTTTAACTTGTTCTATAGTTCCGAATCGGTTTATTCCAAATTTTTCATTTTTACACATTAGTTCTTCGCATCTGTTTTTTGCGTAAATGCGTTTATCGTTAAACTCAGACTCAATTGTTTCGATCAGCTGTCTTTTTTCCTGTTCTACAGTATCTTCCGGAAAAGTACCGTTTTCCAGCAATGGATCGAAAATCATTTGGCAGAACAAATCGATAACTTTATCTGAAATGGTTTCGCTGTCCAGTGAATATTTATCATCGAGGAATGAAGCGGAAATGGTTAAAACTTGCACTTCGCCGAGTTTGCTAACATCTGCATTTATTGAAGCGCCGTAAAGTTCATCCAGTTTCTTGTGAAGGCTTTGTAAGTTTGGGTAATTCCTGCATGATTTGCTGAGAATAAACGGCACTATGGCGTTTTTAGAGGCAGTTTCATTTTTTAGTGGAGTAAACAATGTCATAGAGACTCGACCCGTTTTAAACCGGTCTTCTTTTATATTATTGAAATTCACATCTTTTAAAATTTCTTTTTTTATAAAATTTACAGCCAAAAGCAATTCAACTCCTTTTTATTTTAATTATATTGTACCACAAATTTACTTTGTATTTCCAAAAATAATAAAATTGATTCAGAAAAAGAAAATAATTAGCGATATTATTGACCATACTTGAGTTTTAAATTATAATAATAGTTAATTTTTAAATGCGAGAAAGGTAGGCAATTTTATGAAAAGAATAGAAATTTCTAAACTATTCAGCGACAGTGATAAATTTGTAGGAAGTGAAGTTCATGTTTGTGGATGGATCAGAACTATAAGGAATTCAAAGGACTTGAGTTTTATAGAGCTCAATGATGGTAGTTTCTTTAAATGTGTACAAGTAGTTTGCCTTTCTAATAATATCCAGAATTTTAAAGAAGTTTCGAAGTTAAATGTAGGTTCAGCTTTATGCGTTACTGGTGAAGTTATATCCACTCCAGACGCTAAGCAGCCGTTTGAGATAAAAGCAACAGAAGTTTTCATAGAAGGCAAATCAACGTGTGATTATCCGCTTCAGAAAAAGCGACATACTTTGGAATATTTAAGGACAATAGCCCACCTCAGACCAAGGTCAAATACCTTTAGTGCGGCATTTAGAGTTAGGTCTAAAGCAGCGTTTGCTATTCATAAATTTTTCAATGAAAATGGATTTGTTTACGCGCACACACCAATTATTACAGGCAGCGACTGTGAAGGAGCCGGCGAAATGTTCACAGTAACTTCCATGGACTTAAAAGGTGTGCCGAAATACGAAAACGGTGAAGTTGACTTTTCAAATGACTTTTTTCAGAAGCACACATCGCTCACTGTTTCAGGACAACTAGAGGGTGAATGCATGGCGATGGCTCTGGGGAAAATATACACTTTTGGGCCCACTTTTCGTGCGGAAAAATCTTATACGCAGAAGCACGCAGCTGAGTTTTGGATGATAGAGCCTGAAATAGCTTTTGCAGATTTAAATGAAAATATGGAAATAGCCGAGGCAATGATAAAGTATGTAATAAAATACGTTTTAGATACATGTCCGGAGGAAATGAAATTTTTCAATCAATTTTACGATAAAGGATTAATAGAACGTTTAACTAAGCTGGTTGAGTCCGATTTTGAGGTTGTAACTTATACCGATGCTGTAGATATTTTAATTAAAAATAATGATAAGTTTGAATATAAAGTTTCATGGGGAACGGACTTGCAAACAGAGCACGAAAGATACTTAACGGAACAGATTTATAAGAAGCCTGTTTTTGTAATTAATTACCCGAAAGAGATAAAGTCTTTTTATATGCGGGAAAATGAAGATGGCAAAACAGTTGCAGCTATGGATTTGTTAGTTCCGGGGATAGGCGAGATTATCGGAGGTAGCCAACGTGAAGAAAGGCTGGATAAAATTTTAACTAGAATGCAGGAACTTGGTTTGAAGGAAGAAGACTATTGGTGGTACTTAGACTTGAGACGCTACGGAACTGCTACTCACTCAGGCTTTGGGCTCGGCTTTGAAAGACTTATCATGTACCTAACAGGTATTCAAAATATAAGGGATGTGCTACCGTTCCCTAGAACTACAGGCGTAGCGGAATTTTAAGTATACAGCGCTGGGACGTAAAAACTTAAGTTTTTATGTTCCAGCTATATTTTATGTTTTTAGATGATTTAATAAAGCCAAAGTGATATAATTAAGATATCCGAAAAATAGAGAGGGCTTTTTGTAATATGTATGAAATCCTGAAAAAAGAAAAACTCAACGCATCTGTAACTTTAATGCTTATACATGCGCCGCTTGTAGCTAAAAAGGCTAAAGCAGGACAATTTATTATTTTGCAAGTTGAAGAAAATGGTGAAAGAATACCATTAACCGTTGCGGATTATGATAGAAACAATGGCACAGTGACAGTAATATTTCAAGTGGTTGGAACAACCACTAAAAAGCTCGATATGCTAGAAAAAGGAGATAAACTGTATACTTTTGTGGGACCTTTGGGCAATGCAACCAACGTATCAAATTACAAAAAAGTTGCGATTGTCGGAGGAGGGGTAGGTTGTGCTATCGCGTACCCTATCGCAAAAGCTATCAAATCAACAGGAGCAAAAGTGCATTCAATTATAGGGTTTAGAAATAATGATTTAGTCATTTTAAAAGATGAATTTGAAAATGTAAGCGATGAGTTGTTCTTAGTAACAGACGATGGAAGCACTGGTACGAAAGGGTTAGTAACCGATATTTTAAAGAAACTTATCGAAAATAAAGGTGATTATGACGTAGTCTTTGCTGTTGGCCCTCTTATGATGATGAAATGTGTTTCAGATTTAACAAAGAGGTACGACATCAAGACGGTTGTGAGCATGAATCCAATAATGATAGACGGCACAGGCATGTGCGGAGGGTGCAGGCTAACAGTAGGTGATAAAATGAAATTTGCATGTATAGACGGACCAGATTTTGATGGACACAAAGTGGATTTTGATGAAGCAATAAAACGTGGTAAAATGTTCTTAAACGAAGAAAGAAAGTCGTACGAAAATACCTGTAATTTGTTAAAGAAAGGTAATTTAAGCAATGGAAAATAAGCGCCAAGCTATGCCGGTAGAAAACGCTAAAAGTAGGATAAGAAATTTTTCAGAAGTGGCAAAAGGGTTTACTTTAGAACAGGCTAAAAATGAAGCGGACAGGTGCTTAAACTGTAAAAGCAAACCCTGTGTAAAATCTTGCCCTGTGGCAGTCGACATACCTGCATTTATAGAAAAAATAAAAAGTGAAAATATAGAAGATGCTTATAAAATTATATCGAAATCATCTCTTCTGCCGGCCATTTGCGGGAGGGTTTGCCCTCAAGAGAGACAGTGCGAAGGAAGTTGTATAAGGGGCTTGAGAGGAGAAGCTGTGGCGATAGGTGCACTTGAGCGATTTGTCGCTGATTTTATCGCTGGTACAGAAACTGAAAGCAACTGCAAGAATGAAACTTTTAAAATAAAAGGAAAATCGCATAAAGTTGCGGTAATCGGTTCAGGACCGGCTGGCCTATCATGTGCAGGAGAGTTAGTAAAAGAAGGTTATGAAGTTACTGTGTATGAGGCCTTGCAGGTTTTAGGCGGAGTGCTGGTTTATGGCATTCCGGAGTTCAGACTGCCGAAGAAAATTGTAGATCATGAAATAAGTAAATTGAAACAGCTTGGAGTTAACTTTGAAACAAATGTAGTAATAGGCAAAACACTTTCCGTAGAAGAATTATTTGACATGGGTTTTGAGGCTGTATTTATAGGTTCAGGAGCGGGTCTTCCCAAGTTTATTGGAATTGAGGGTGAAAATTTAAATGGTATTTATTCTGCAAACGAATTTTTGACGCGTGTGAACCTTATGAACGCATATAAAAACGAAACGGATACGCCAATCGGAAAACTGGGAAAGGTTGCTGTGATAGGTGGTGGCAACGTAGCTATGGACGCAGCGCGTGTGGCTAAGAGACTTACCGAGGATGATGTTTTTATAATTTACAGGAGGTCTGAAAAAGAGTTGCCGGCGCGGCTTGAGGAAGTAGAACATGCTAAAGAAGAGGGTATAATTTTTAAATTTCTATCTAACCCTAAAAGGTTTTTTTCTGGTGAAGACTTTAGGGTAAAGAAAATAGAATGTGCAGATATGGAGCTTCTAGCTGAAGACAGCTCTGGCAGGCGAAAGGTTCAAGAAAAACAAAACTCAAGGTTTCATTTAGACGTCGATACAGTTATAATGGCTATAGGAACATCGCCCAATCCCATAATAGCTAGCTCCTGCAAGGCTTTGAAGTTGAATGATAGAGGTGGAATTTTAGTTGATGACCAAACCTTAATGACATCTATAGATGGAGTTTTTGCGGGAGGGGACGCGGTCTCCGGTGCCGCGACAGTGATTTTAGCAATGGGTGCAGGAAAAATGGCAGCTAAAGCCATATCAAGCTATATAGAAAGTAAAAATTCATAAAAAGGAAGTTGTAATTATGCATAAAACAAACGTAAGATTGAGAGTTTGCGGCATGGAATGCCCGATAATTTCGGAGGATAGCGAAGAGTATATAATTTCTGTAGGAGAAGAAATAAACAGCCGTGTAGAACAAATAACTGAAAAAAATCCACAATTATCGACATTCATGGCAACCATTTTAATTGCGCTGGAATATTGTGACACATTGAGAAAAACAGAGCAGAATGTTGAAAATTTGCGCAGTTTGATAAATAAGTCAAGTGAAGATATAGAACTCGGTAAGATGGAACTTGACTATACTAAAGCTAATTTAGAAAAAGTAAAATCAGAACTGGCATCTTGTAAGCAAGAGTTGGTCTTGTTTAAAGAAAAAGTAGAAAGTTTGCTTAACGAAAAAGCCACACTTTCTGGTGAGAATGTGAAATTAAAAAAAGAACTCGAAGATTCCGAAAAAGAATTAAAACTTGAGCAAGAGACAGTAGAAAAGTTAAAGGAAAATGAGAAGACTCAAACTTTAAAAGCGGAAGAACTTGTAAGCAGAATAACCGAACTTGAAGACACAACAAAGGTCCTAGAAAGCGAAAAAAGTCAACTGGAAAGCGAATTAGAAAATTCCGAAAAAGAATTAAAACTTGAACAAGAGAAAGTAGAGGCGTTAAAGGAACATGAGAAGACTCAAACTTTAAAAGCGGAAAGCCTCGCAAACAGAATAATCGAACTTGAAGATGCTACAAAGATCCTAGAAAGTGAAAAAAATCAACTGGAAAACGAACTAGAAAATTCCGAAAAAGAATTAAAACATGAACAAGGGAAAGTAGAAAAGCTGAAGGAAAATGAGAAAACTCAAACTTTAAAAGCGGAAAGCCTCACAAACAGAATAATCGAACTTGAAGATGCTACAAAGATCCTAGAGAGCGAAAAAAGTAACTTAGAAAATGAGAAAAAAGACATCAGTACGAAAAAAAATGAACTTGAGTTAAAACTAGACGAACAAAAACGTGAAAATCAGGTACTACTTGAGGAATTGAAAAAAACTAAAGAAAAATGCGAAAATATGACTGTGTTTGAAGAAGAAATAATAACTCACTCTACGTTAGAGAATGAAGTAGCGGATGAAAAACAAGATATACTGAAAGATTTTACGATTTAGCTGATTTAGAAATAAAATTATGATTATATTTTGAGTTTGGTTGAAAACTATGTTGAAAATGTGGAGAATTCAGCAAGTATTCAACAGCCTTGTTACAAATTGAAAGCGCGGAAAATAAAGGATAATAATTTTTTTGTTGAAAGTGGTATTAGTATGAATTTAAATAACGAAAAGAAAATATTTATAACGAAAACCAGGGATAATGCGATTATCCCGTCGAGAGGCACAGAAGGTTCTGCTGGGCTTGACTTATACGCTGCGGCTGTTGAAGCTATTACAATTAAACCTGGTCAGCTTGCGAAAGTACCAACAGGCATTGCGATAGATTTACAGGACAAAAACTTGGTTGCATTAATTTTTGCAAGGAGCGGACTTGGGGTTAAACATGGTGTAACACTTTCAAATGGTGTGGGAGTGATTGACAGCGACTATAGAGGCGAAATATTTGTAGGACTTTGCAATGTTGGAAACACTGCATATGAAGTTCAACCAGGCGATAGAATAGCTCAAATGATAATTATGCCGGCGCCTAGTTTTACCTTAGTTGAGAAAGAAAAATTAAGCGAAACCGAACGAGGTGTTGGTGGCTTTGGTTCTACAGGAAAATAAATTTCCTAATTTTCATTACAAAAATTGTAAAATTTAGTTTAAAAAATAGATAATTAAATATTGTTGGTAATTTGTTGAGAAATCAGTATTAAATATAGTATAATAATTAAAAGAGTTTTATAAAAGAGAGCAACACGATTTTTAGAATTTATTGTCTATTAAATTCAATACAATTACGTTATTGTTGAAATTTGAGGAGGATCGAATATGTTTTCGAAAGACATAGGAATAGACTTAGGGACTGCGAATACACTAGTTTTTATGAAAAATAAGGGCATTGTTATGAGAGAACCTTCCGTGGTTGCGGTCGACGTAAACTCAGATACGGTTTTGGCTGTTGGTTCGCAGGCTAAGAACATGATAGGCAAAACACCAGGTTCCATAGTGGCGGTTAGACCTTTAAGAGATGGTGTCATTGCGAATTTTGACATTACAGCAGCAATGCTGAAATATTTTGTAAGGAAAACAGTAAAAACTAGCTTGTTTAGTAAACGCCCTAGGGTGGTAGTTTGCATTCCCTCTGGAGTTACCGAGGTAGAAAGACGCGCTGTAGAGGATGCAGCAAGGCAAGCAGGGGCGAGAGAAGTTGAACTAATTCAAGAGCCCATGGCAGCTGCAATTGGAGCGGGTTTACCGGTATCTGAACCGACAGGTAGCATGGTTGTAGATATAGGCGGAGGAACTTCTGAGGTTGCAGTTATCTCACTGGGAGATATAGTTACATCACGCTCAGCAAGGGTTGCCGGCAATAAGTTTGACGAAGCTATAATAGCTTACGTTAAAAAGAAGTATAACCTGTTAATAGGGGAAAGAACAGCAGAAAACGTAAAAATCGAAATAGGTTCAGCATTTCCTTATGAAGGTGAAGATTCTATGGAGATAAAAGGAAGGAACCTTTTAGATGGGTTGCCAAAGAATGTGGAAATTACGGCAGCGGAAGTAAGAGAGGCTCTGGACGACTCGCTTCATATGATCATTGATGCTATAAAAAGTACACTGGAAAATACCCCTCCGGAACTTGCGGGGGACATTATAGGTCACGGGATAATGCTGACAGGTGGCGGTGCACTTTTAAGAGGAATGGATCAGTTGATCGCTCAGCAAACGGGAATGACAGTTCACGTGGCGGAAAACCCCTTAGACTGTGTGGTAGACGGAACAGGAAAAAGACTTGAAATTGTTTTACCAAAAGATTATTATAGATTTGGTAGAAAATAATTCAGTACTCATTTTCTTGTAAAGCAAATTAAAAATAAGATTACGAAAATTGAGAGTGGTGAATTAAAGATTCTCCACTTTTTTGTTTAAATTTAATTTATTTTGGAATAAATTACATTTGGGGGAACGCATGAGAAATTTCCTGAAAAAAGATATTGCTAAAATATTAATAGCGCTATTTCTTATAACTGCAGGTGTTGTCATATTGAATGTAGTGCCGGGAACCGAAAAATTTTCATCGGCTGTAAATGATGGAATAGGTTCACTTAGTGCTACCTTGGGCAAAGTGACTGGTACGGTAAATAAAACCGTGGAACATAAAAAAACTGCAAAGGAATATGAAAGCGAAATAGAAGCTTTAAAGAAAGAAAACAATAAACTAAAGACTATTGTTGTGGATTATTATGATGTGAAACGGGAAAATGCTCAATATTTGAAATTTTATGACTTTAAGAAGGAAAATAAAGGTTTAAAGTTTAAGCCCAGTAAAGTAATAAGCAGAAACTTAGATGATATGTTTTACGGGTTTACTTTGGATAAGGGCAAAAACGACGGAATATCTGTAAACAGTCCTGTTATAAGTGAAAATGGTATGATTGGAAGAGTAGACGAAGTCTTTGCTAACAAATGCACAGTTAAGACCATATTATCTCCAGACTTTAAGGCTGGGGTTGTAGACTCAAAAACCGGTGACAATGGAGTGCTTGTAGGAAATGCAAAACTAGCAGATCAAAATTTATCAGGCATGATGTACTTATCAATGCAAAACTCCATACAGCCTGACGACATAATAGTTACATCCGGGCTGGGTGGGATATATCCAAAAAATTTACCCATCGGCAAAGTCAAAAAGTTGAGCTACGATGATTTCGATTCATCTGTGTATGCCGAGATAGAACCATATAACGACATAAAAAATATAGTAGATGTATTTATCGTTACGGAATTTTCAGGGAAAAATCCAGAAGAAGTAACTTCAAAGTAAAGGTTTTACAGGGGAACTATTTATGAAACATAAATTTTTTAGATATTTTGCTTACACGCTTGAAATGATAGTGCTGTTTATCTTAGAGAGAACGCAAAATGCTATTCCGGAAATATTTGGAGAAAAACCAACGCTTGTAATACTAGTCGTATTGATGATAGCTTTATTTGAAGGAGAAAACTCGGGTCTAATTTTTGGACTGTTGGCAGGCATTTTATTAGACTCTGCCATTAACACGCAGCTGAGTTACTTGACTGTGCTGATAGCAATAATAGGGTATATAGTAGGGTTTATTTCTAGAAATGTTATAAGTGTTAATTTTACTACAGCCATGCTGGTTTCTACAGCTTCAACGGTATTGATCTATATGATAATTTTTGTTGCAAATTATGCACTAAAAGGCTATGGGCAGCTGTGGTATGTATTTTGGAGGCATTATCTTTTAAGAGCTCTTTACTCTTTAATAGTCTTACCTTTGATATATTACGTAAACCGGCCAATTGCGATGAACATTAACGAACCTGAATAGAAAGGAGGGGCTAAGTCTGAACAAAAATAAAAACTTATCTAGGTATATTTTTCTATTGGTATTTATGGGTGTGGTGTTTTCATTTTATATTTTTAGACTCGTTGATTGGCAGATTGTGAACGGGCAAAAGTACCTTGAAATAGCCAATAGAAGCAATATATTTATATCAAAGACAGATGCATTAAGGGGCGAAATACTCGATGTAAACGGTGTGCCATTTGCTGAAAACGAAACGGGATACAGCATAGTGTTCGACAGATATTCACTGGACGAAGATAAGGAAAATGAGATTATAAAAAATCTTATAAAATTGATGAAAGATAAAAATGAAAAATGGATAGATGACTTACCGATTTACGTTACTAAGGATGGCAAGTTTGAGTTTATGGAAAATGAGGACGCCAAGATTGATGAACTTAAAGGGAAAAATAGATTAAACTTAAACAGTTATGCCACAGCCAGCGATTGTATAGATAGAATAGTTCAAAAATTGAAAATAAATGAAGAAGACCCACAGACGTTAAGAGACCTAGCTAGCGTGAAATATGGCATGCTTTCCAAAGGGTACTATCAAGCAATAAATACATCATATGTTTTTGCAGAAAACATAAGTCAAGACCTTGTCTCTATTGTTTGCGAGCATTACCAGGACATAAAAGGAGTTAGAATAGGACTTTCGGTAAAAAGAAAAATTTCAAACCCAGATTTAGCCCCGCATATAATTGGACTATCTGGCAAAATGTCTGAAGAACAGCTGAAAACTTTGAAAGATAAAGGGTATACAATAGATGATATAGTCGGAAAAAGCGGAATAGAGCTTGCTATAGAGGAGCACCTCAGAGGAGAAGGTGGCGAAAAAAAGATAGAGCTATCCCGAGAAGGCAAGGTTCTGAACGTACTGCAATCTAAAAATGCTATTCCGGGGAAAAGCGTATTTTTAACTATAGATTCAAGGATCCAGAAAGCCGCAAATGACGCATTAAAGAAATATGTGCAAGCAGCTCGAGGCATCGCGCACGACTGTAAAGCCGGGGCTGTAGTAGCTTTAGATGTGAGAGATTTTTCAATTTTGGCCGCTGCCAGTTACCCTGGTTATGACTTAGAGAAATATGTAAATGACAGATCATATTATCAAGAAATATCGAAAGACAGCACTATCCCGCTGTTCAACCGAGCCTTTAACGGAAGTTTTGCGCCGGGTTCCACTTTTAAGCCTATAGTTGCTATAGGAGCCCTGGAAGAAAAAGCCATGACGGATAAAGACCGCGTAACCTGTAACGGACTATACATTTATCCTGGATCTACTTTTACAACTAAATGCCTAGGACACCACGGAGCCGCTGATTTTAAATACGCTATAACAAAGTCTTGCAACGTGTACTTTTGTGAGATGGGCAGGCGTTTAGGGATAAAAAACATGAACCTTTACTGCAAAAAGTTTGGGTTAGGCGTTAAAACTGGAATAGAAATATCTGAAGCGGAAGGTGTTCTAGCAGGTCCGGAGCACAGTAAAGGTCAAGGTATGATCTGGAGCGACAAGGTTACCACCAAAGCTGCTATAGGTCAGTCGGATAACCTGTTTTCGCCGCTGCAACTAGCAACATATGTTGGAACCATCGCAAGTGGCGGTGTACGATATAGACCGCACTTAATACGAAAAATAACGGATTATAAGCGCAATGAGGTTGTGTTTGAAAATGACCCAAATAATCCTGAAATAGTTGAGAAGTCGGGTGTATCGGAACAAACACTGAACACCGTGAAAGCCGGTATGAGAAATGTCGTATTAGGTGGTACAGCGTCAGACTTTAGCTCTTATCCGGTAGCGGTCGCAGCAAAAACCGGTACGGCTCAAAATGGCGGTTCTGACCATGTTACGTTTATATGCTTTGCGCCTTATGAAAAGCCGGAAATAGCAGTGGGAGTTGTTATAGAACACGGAGCTAAAGGCTTTGCATCGAAGGGCGTAGCAAGAGAGGTTATGGATGCTTATTTTGCCACCAGAGCACAATAGTTATTTTTAAGGAGGAGATAAAAAATGTTGTCTAACAAAGAAAAGAGCATGGAAAAGATTGTAACACTTTGCAAGAACAGAGGTTTTGTATATGCAGGCTCTGAAATATATGGAGGTCTTGCGAATTCTTGGGATTACGGGCCTTTAGGCGTATTGCTTAAGAACAATGTGAAAAGGTTATGGATGCAAAAGTTTGTAAAAGAGTGCAAATACAACGTGATGATAGATTCTGCTATTTTAATGAATCCGAAAGTTTGGGTAGCGTCAGGACATGTGGGTGGTTTTTCAGACCCACTTATGGACTGTAAGGACTGTAAAACTCGGCACCGAGCCGATAAGTTGTTAGAAGAAATCGGTATAGATGCAAATGGTTGGTCTTTTGAAAAAATGACTGATTATATAAAAGAAAACCACATAAAATGTCCTAAATGCGGTTCGGAAAATTTTACAGATATTCGCAATTTCAATTTGATGTTTAAGACATACCAGGGAGTAACAGAAGAGAAAAAGGACGAAATTTACTTAAGGCCTGAAACAGCACAGGGGATCTTTGTAAATTTTGCAAATGTTCAAAGGACTACTAGAAAAAAAATTCCTTTTGGAATAGCTCAAATAGGAAAATCATTTAGAAATGAAATCACTCCTGGCAACTTTACCTTTAGAATAAGGGAATTTGAGCAGATGGAGCTAGAGTTTTTCTGCAAACCAGGCACGGATCTTGAGTGGTTTAAATTTTGGAGGGATTTCTGTAAGAATTGGGTTACAAGCTTAGGTCTGAAAGAAGAAAATATACGAGTTCGTGATCATTCCAAAGAAGAATTGTCACACTACTCTACGGCTACTAGCGATATCGAGTTTTTATTTCCTTTCGGTTGGGGTGAGCTTTTAGGTATCGCCGATAGAACAGATTTCGACTTAAAGCAACATCAGACTCAGTCCGGCAAAAGCTTAGAGTATTTTGATGAAACAGTTAACTGCAAATATTTACCTTACGTTATCGAGCCTTCCATAGGCGCAGATAGGTTGGCTTTAGCGTTTCTGTGTGACGCTTATGACGAGGAAACGGTAAATGATAGTGATACCAGAACGGTTTTGAGGTTACATCCGGCACTGTCTCCGTTCAAAGCAGCAATTTTACCACTTTCTAAAAAGCTTTCACCGGGAGCTGAAAAAGTATATGATATGCTACTTAAGGATTACGATGTCGATTACGACGAAGCTGGTTCTATAGGGAAGCGCTACCGCAGACAAGATGAAATAGGCACTCCTTTTTGTTTAACATACGATTTTGAAAGCGAAAACGATAACAGTGTTACTGTTAGGTTTAGAGATAGCATGGAGCAGGAAAGAATAAGTATAGACAAACTGGGAGAATTTTTAGAAAATGAAATAAAAAAGTGAGGCTACTTAAAGTCTCACTTTTTTATTTACTATGAATCTGTTTGTATAAAAATGATGCTAAAATTGAGGGAATAATAACGTACATATATTTTAAAACGGTAGCCCAATTATTATGTTTTGCAAAAAATTGAGAGCATTTATCTAAAAAATCAATACCAGTTTTTTCATATATTTTAGAGCCTGGCATATACCAAAATAAAAAAACTAATATTTGGGAAAGTTTGAGAAAAGGATAAAATTTTATAAATGAATAAATATCATTCACTACGACATTAAATAGATATTTTCCAATACCCTTTAAAATTTGCATTTTTGAGATGTCTACCTGAATATCTTCGTTACTGGCAGTGCGTGAAGACAAGTTACTACAACCTGTGTTGGATTTAGATGCGACTAATGCATTATCAATTGTGGCATTGCTTTCTGAAGTATCTTCCAGTAAAATTTTGGTTTTGCTGTCATTGCCAAGACTAAAATTGGGGGAACAGTCTGTACTAGTATTATGAAAATTATGATTGGACACAAATTCATCTGAAGCTTTATTTTTTGCGAATGTTATTTTAGCGCACGACATACATATCATGCTTGTAGATAGTAAAATGCTGAGTAGCTTTTTCATAATTTTTTATCTCCGTTAATATGTTTTATTTTATTATCTACCTTATTATGGAAATAGTCAATATGTATTATTTATTTTCTCTTTTTTGGAATAAATTTTACCTACAATGATAATTAATTTAGGTAAAATATATTTTCACAAGGTTTTTTAGCGTATAGTTTGTATAAAAATTTACCGATCATAGCGATTGTTCTTCTTTAAAGTCATTGGTACCGTTTTCGACTTTAAGTTTAATATTCTCTTTTGCTAGAGACAGCATAAGTTTTATTCGGTTTTCCTGATTAACTTTCGACGAACCAGGATCGTAATCGACAGCAACGATGTTAGCGTTCTTATTTATTTGGCGAATTTTCCTTATCATGCCTTTTCCACATATGTGATTTGGCAAACACCCGAATGGCTGAGCACAAATTATATTTTTAAATCCAGACTCTATAAGTTCTAACATTTCCGCGGTTAAAAGCCACCCTTCACCCATTTTGTTGCCATATCCTATAATACCGTTTACGAGCTTTTTAGTTTGTCGGTAGCTTTTCATTTGAAAAAAATTAGAATAGTGACTCAAAGTATCTGTCATCAACTCCTCCATTTTTTCAAAGTACTTAAAAAGAGCAGTTGCAATGAATTTTTTTATTATGTTTCCACCGTATATTTTCACGTCCTCTATTCTGTTGTCAACTTTAAATAGCATAAAATTTATTATCCCTGGCACGCAAATTTCACAGCCCTGGCTCATCAAGAAGTCTTCAAGGCAGTTGTTCCCAAGCGCAGAATACTTTATGTATATTTCTCCTACTATTCCTACTTTGACTTTCGGAGTTATTTTTGTTTCTATCTTAGAAAAATCATGCGCAATCTTCTCTAAATTCAACTTAATTTCCTTTAGCGAAGATCCTTTTCCGATTTTAAACTGGTCAGTTAATTTATCTGTCCAATAATCGATTAAATCAGTACATTTTCCATGATTAATTTCATAAGGGAATATTTGGTTTTTGAGGAACATCAACATGTCTCCATAAATCAGAGATGACATTATTTTTTTCAACATAGGCAAGGTTAAAGAAAAGCCGCTGTTTTTTTCAAGGCCGGAAAGGTTAAGGGAAATTACCGGAACATTTTGAAAACCGGCTTTTTTCAAAGCTTTTCTAAGCAGATGTATGTAATTTGAAGCGCGACATCCCCCACCAGTTTGAGTTATCATCAACGCAGTTTTTGTTACATCGTATTTGCCGCTCTTTAAAGCATCTATAAATTGACCTATGACAAGCAGTGCCGGGTAACAAGTATCATTATGAACGTACTTTAAGCCTTCATCTATTACCTTAGGTGAGTTGTTTTCTAAAAGCACAGCCTTGTAACCATAACTGTTGAATATATTTTTTATCATTTTAAAATGTATAGGCAACATCATCGGGAGTAAAATGGTATATTCTTTTTTCATTTCCTTTGTAAATAAAAGGCGACCGAATTTATCGTAACGTAAACCAGACATAATTTCACTCCTTTTGATCAAGTGCCGCAAACAGACTTCTTAATCGAATTTTTATTGCACCTAAATTAGTTATTTCGTCAATTTTAAGTTGCGTATATATTTTATTTTCACTTTCTAAAATATCTCTTACTTCATCGGTCGTAATGGCATCTATACCGCAGCCGAACGATACAAGTTGAATGAGATTAATATTGTTTTTATTTTTGATATACTTTGCAGCGTTGTATAGTCTAGAATGGTACGTCCATTGGTTTAGAACATTTAACCGTTCTTTACATCCACATTTTATCAAGGCATCTTCAGATATGATAGCAGCATCAAAGCTAAGTATAAGTTTGTCTATACCGTGATTTATCTCCGGATCAATGTGATAGGGCCTACCTGCAAGGACGATGATTTTTTTATTTTCATTTTCAGCAATAGATATGATTTCTTGTCCTTTTAACCTTATCTTCTCCAAATAATTTTCATATTCTTTGTATGCCTTATTTGCAGCTGCTACGACTTCATTGCGGCTTATGTTGCTAAAATACTCGTCAAGTATTTTATGAATTTTCCCAGAAAATTCACGCCTTCTATGAAGGCCAACATAAGCCTTTATGAAGTTGATATTTTCTGTTTCTTTTACATTTGCGGATATTACTTCCGGGTAATAGGCTACGACAGGACAGTTGTAATGATTATCTCCAAGTTTTTCATCAAAGTTGTACGACATACAAGGATAAAATATATTTTTCACGCCGTTTTTCAACAAATACTCTACGTGACCATGCATCAGTTTAGCGGGAAAGCAAACGGTATCCGAAGGAATGGTATGTTGGCCAGAAGTATAAGTTTTACCATTTGAAACAGGCGAGACCATAATGGAAAAACCAAGTGATGAGAAAAACTTGTGCCAAAAAGGTAACAGCTCATACATGTTTAGACCCAATGGCAAACCTATAGTTTCTTCTCTAAAACCTGTATAATTGCCATATCCTTTTAAAAGCTTAAGCTTATAGTCGTAGATATTAAGATTATTATCTGGTTGGCTGTTTTTAGCGGGCTTTTCGCACTTGTTTCCGCTTATATACCTGCCGCTTGAGGACGAAAACGTATTTACTGTCAACTTGCAATTGTTGCTACAACCGCCGCATGTGGAATAGCTCACCTTGTGATCCATATTTTTTATGTCGGATAAAGAAAGTATTTTGCTTCTCTCTATATGTTGGTTTTTAGCATAAATAGCAGCACCATATGCTCCCATCAATCCGGCTACGTCTGGTCGTACAGCTTCTACTCCCAGCTCTTGTTCAAAAGCACGGAGCACAGCATCGTTTAAAAACGTACCGCCTTGCACTACGATGTTATTACCCAGCTCTTGAGTGCTGTTCACCCTGATGACTTTATATATGGCGTTTTTCACTACACTCAAAGCAAGCCCTGCAGAGATATTTTCTATAGAAGCCCCGTCCTTTTGAGCCTGTTTCACTGAAGAGTTCATAAATACAGTGCACCTAGAACCTAAGTCTACTGGGCTTTTTGCAAACAAAGCAAGTTTAGCAAAATCCTCGACCGAATAGGAAAGCGCGTTAGCGAAAGTTTGCAGGAAAGAGCCGCACCCTGAAGAGCAAGCTTCATTCAAAAATATATTATCGATGGCACCGTTGTGCACTTTAAAACACTTTATATCTTGCCCACCAATGTCGATAATAAATTCGACATCCGGCATAAATTTTTTAGCGCCAGTCAAATGGGCTACGGTTTCGACTATCCCAAAGTCAATATTAAATGCATTTTTGATCAATTCTTCGCCATAACCTGTAGCTGCACTGGCTTTTATATTTACATTTGGACATTTAGTATAAACTTGTGCTAAAAAGTCTTTTACTATAGCGACGGGGTTGCCGTTATTGGAAAGGTAAGTGGACAAAAGCAGTTGCTCATTGCTGCCAATTAGAACGATTTTCACAGTAGTTGAGCCAGCATCCACCCCTAAGTAAACGTCACCAGCATATTCTGATATATTTCCCTTTTCCACAATGTGCTTTTCATGACGGGTTAAAAAATCGTTATATTCCTCTTTTGAGCAAAACAAAGGCTTGTTACAATCAAAAGTTTTACTTGAACGGTAGAGCTTAATTTTTTGTATAAGGTCATTGACATCAATGATATCATTTGCGGAGAGTGCTGCTCCAAGCGCAACATAATACAGTGAATTTTCCGGACAAGTACCATCTACTCCTAGCACTTCATCGAAAGTCTTCCGAAGCTCACTCATGAACGTAATCGGGCCACCAAGATACAAAACATTACCGCATATTTCTCTGCCTTGAGCAAGCCCGGCTATAGTTTGATTTACTACTGCCAGAAATATACTTTTAGCTATATCTTTTTTTTGGGCACCTTGATTTAAAAGCGGCTGGATATCTGACTTTGCGAAGACCCCGCACCTTGAAGCTATTGTATATATTTTATTGTGGTTTTGAGCAAGCTCATTCATTTTTTCTATGGGTATGTTTAGCAAAGTTGCCATTTGGTCTATAAAAGCTCCTGTACCTCCGGCACAAGACCCGTTCATCCGGACTTCCATAACATCGGTAAGAAACAAGATTTTAGCATCTTCGCCGCCAAGTTCTATGATAACATCTGTATTTGGAGAAAATTTTGTAGCTGCTAAGCGAGTTGCATAAACTTCTTGAACAAATGGTACGTTACATTTTTCAGCAAAACCCATACCGGCAGAACCGGAAATCGCTAATTTTACATTTTTAAGATTGAATTTGTTGCTTAAAAGCTGTAGTTCTTCTATTGCTTTTTCCTTTATATGAGAATAATGCCTATTGTACGATTTATATATAACTTGATCGTTATCGTCTAAAACAATAGATTTTATCGTGGTAGAGCCTATATCTAGACCAATTTTCAAAAATTATCCCTCCAAATACGATGGAAATCAACATGATAAATTTAATTATATCATATTTTGTTGGAAATTATATATTTTTTATCTTTTAAAGAAATAATTTGCAGTGAAAAAAATTTACATTTGAGAGTGCAAGTTTGTTGACATATTGGCTTGATTATAGCTGCGCAAGCGTGATATAATTTTCTCACAGAGAAAAATACCAAGGAAAAGGAGGGAGATTTTGAACGAGATAAAGATAAATTCGCACACAGGACCGTATAGTATATTAATAGAGAACGATGCCTTAAATTATTCGGGGGAATTGATAGGGAAGCGATTTAACGAATGCAAAGTTTGCATAATAAGTGATGACATAGTTTCAAAAATTTATTTGGAAATTGTGAAAGATTCGCTGCAACTGAAAGACTTTCAAGTATTTGATTTTATTATTAAGTCAGGTGAAAGTTCAAAGTCATTACCAACCGCCTATAGCTTGTATGATTTTCTCTCTACAAACTTCTTTACTCGCTCAGATTTAGTAATAGCTTTAGGTGGAGGCGTTGTGGGTGACATTGCCGGATTTGTGGCTTCTACGTACTTAAGAGGAATAAAATATGTAAATATCCCCACGACTTTGTTGGCACAAATAGACTCTTCTGTTGGAGGAAAGACGGGCGTTAATTTGCCAGCAGGGAAAAATATGGTTGGATCGATTTATCCAGCAAGTTTGGTTATTGTTGACCCCAAGGTATTAAAGACACTCACAAAAAGTGACTGGGCATGCGGGATGTCTGAAGTAATAAAGTATGCAATGATAAAAGATAAATTCCTTTTTGATAAAATAAAAAATGAAAATATTGAAGAATTTTTAAGCAGCCTCATATGTAGATGCATAGAAATAAAAAAGTGTATAGTTGAAGAAGATGAGTTCGACAACAAAGATAGGATGCTTTTAAATTTTGGGCATACGCTAGGGCATGCTATCGAAAAGTTAGGTAATTATGAAAAATTTTCTCATGGTCAAGCGGTGTCTTTGGGCATGAAAATGATAACACAGGCTTGCGTAGAAAATAACATTGCTGACGAAAAAGTATTGGAAGATCTAGTTTGCACGTTAAAAAAGTTTGAGCTTCCGACTTCTTGTGATTTTAGTAAAAAAGAAATAGCTGTATCGGCATTAAACGATAAAAAACTTGTAGATGGAAAACTAAACGTTGCTTTGGTAGATGACATAGGTAGCGGTTTTATATATAAATTCAGTAAAGAACATTTTTTAAAATTTATTTTAGGAGAAGAAATATGTGTACAGCAATAATAACACCTAAAAAATTAAGTGGCACGATAACAGCGCCACCATCGAAAAGTGAATTACATAGAGCGATAATTTGTGCGGCTATGGCAGAAGGGCCAAGTGAAATAAATAATGTCAGTTTATCGAATGACGTACTAGCCACATTAAACGCCGTGAAAGCTTTAGGTGCTAGTGTTATGTTTGCTGAAAATAAACTCATGATCAATGGAAGCTCCGCGTTTAAAGGCAACAAAGTTGAGATTGATTGCGATGAGTCCGGTTCTACTTTGAGGTTTTTAATCCCGATTGTTGCGTCTTTCGGCATAGATGCAACTTTTAGAGGCAAGGAAGGTTTAGCTAAAAGGCCGCTTGGACCATACCTTGACACTTTGCCAGAACATGGCGTAAATATTAATTTCAACAACCGATTTCCTTTGAATTTATCCGGGTGTTTAAAGGGAGGAAGATTCACCGTTCCAGGAGATATAAGTTCGCAGTTTATAAGTGGATTACTTTTTGCGCTTCCAAGGTTAAGCCACGACAGTGAAATTTACATATCATCGCCGCTTGAATCATCAAATTACGTAGATTTGACAATAGGCATTTTGTCACACTTTGGCATAGAAATAATAAAAAAAGAAAACACGTTTTTTATTCCTGGAAAACAAACTTTCAAAGCAGCAACCTATAACGTAGGCGGAGATTGGTCATCGGCATCTTTTTTTGCAGTAGCGGGGGCTTTGGGCGACACTGTGCATATAAATGGACTATCAGTAGATTCGCTGCAAGGGGATAAAGCAATCTTGAAAGTTTTAGAAAAATACGGAATAAATTATAATTTTTCAGGCGATATGCTTTCTGTGTATCCAAGCGAAATAAACCCTACAGATATATATTCAGCGCAAATACCGGACTTAGTTCCTATTTTGTCTGTGCTGGCGGCAAAAGCGAATGGACCGAGCAAAATTTGGGGAGCCTCACGGCTAAAGTATAAAGAAAGTAATCGATTAAAGGCTATATTTCAGTATTTAAAGGTACTTGGTGCGGATTTAGAAGAAACGGATGATGGCTTTATAATAAATGGAAAAAGTGAATTTTCAAAGTGTGCTTTAAAAGGTTGCAACGACCACAGGATAGTTATGGCGATGGCAATAGCAGCAACAGTGGCGACAGGCAAAGTTTCAATTTCAGACGCGCAAGCTATTCATAAATCGTATCCAAATTTCTTTGAAGATTTCATAAAACTTGGAGGCATAGTAAATGTCATCAGTTTGGACTAATAATCTAAAAATATCCATATTCGGAGAGAGCCACGGTAAAGCAATAGGTGCTGTCATAGATAATTTACCATACGGTGAAAAAATAGATTTAGACGATATTGCCTTCCAGATGGAAAGAAGATCACCGGGTCGCAATTCTTTTTCGTCCGAGAGGTGTGAAAAAGACCAAGTTCATATTATATCTGGTACAAAAAATGGCATAACTACAGGTGCGCCGCTATGTGTGTTAATAGAAAATAAAAATGCCGACTCTTCATCGTATTTAAATTTCAGAGATATTCCTAGACCTGGTACAGCTGATTTTTCATCTAGTATAAAATATAAAAATTTCAATGATTTAAGCGGAAGCGGACATCTTTCAGGTAGACTCACAGCAGCGTTAACTGCTTGCGGAAAGATATGCCAACAAATTTTAAAGCACAGAGACATAAGTATTGCAGCGCATGTTTATTCTATTGGAGAAATTTACGATAGGTCGTTTTTAGAAAATGGGTTGTCAACGGAGAAAACTCTGAATGAGCTTTTAATGCAAAAAGAAATACCCATGATAGACGTGAGTAAAAAGGGAAAAATAAAAGAAGAGATTTTATCTTATAAGCAAAGAGGCGACAGCATAGGTGGTTGCATAGAATGTGTTGTTTTGGGGCTTGACGCCGGGATAGGCGAGCCTATTTTTTATGGAGTGGAAAATGTCATATCGTCTTTGGTTTTTGCTGTGCCTGGAGTAAAAGGAATAGACTTTGGCGCGGGTTTTGACGTTTGTAAAATGAGTGGCAGTGAAAATAACGATAATTTTATATTCTCGCAAGGAAAAATAAAAACCGAAACAAATAACCACGGGGGTATCTTAGGCGGAATCAGCACATCCATGCCGATTATTTTTAAGGTAGCCATGAAACCCACCCCGTCTATAAAATTGTCCCAAACGACATTAAATGTTGCAACTAAGGAGACAGTGGAATTAAAAGTTACAGGAAGACACGACCCTTGTATTGTTCCGAGGGCAGTTCCGGTAATCGAAGCCGTTGCGGCCATTGCTATACTAGACTTGCTGATAGGGAGGCAAAGATGAAACTTGAAAAAATCCGGAAATCTATTGACAGCATAGACGGTGAAATATTAAACTTGTTTTTGAAAAGACTAGAACTTTGTAAGGAAATAGGCAAACTGAAGAAAGATGAAAAGTTGCCAGTATTCGATTCTAAAAGAGAAAATGAAATATTATATAAGGTAAAAGAAAAATCTGGAAAAGACTATAAGTATACAAAAAGTCTATTTTTAAAAATTTTTGAGATATGTAAGGAAATTCAAGAGGTGTAGTGCCTTGCGAGTTTCCTTACTTGTTACCCGATATCTTATCAGCCGCTAACATAATTCCTACTTTTCCGCTGTGGAAATTTAAACTTCCTTGGAGCCAAACTGCAAACGGCTCTCTTAGCGGAGCGTCAGCGGAAAGCTCTATGGAGGCACCTAAAGTAAATGACCCTGCTGCCATGATAACTTTGCTGTCATACCCGGGCATGTCCCAGGGCTCTGGTTCCACAAAAGAATCTATGGGTGCGCTAGATTGAATGGCCTTACAAAATTTAATCAATTTTTGAGAATCGCCTAGCTTTAAAGACTGTATAATATCTGCTCGAGGTTCGTTATACCGTGGTGACACCTCGTAGCCGAGCAGTTCGAACAGTGCTGACGAAAATACCGCTGTTTTTAAGGCCTCGCCTGTGATATGAGGTGCATTGAAAGTTCCCATAAAAAGTTCTCTGTTGCAGTTTAAAGTTGCCCCGACTTCCTTGCCCAGCCCAGGTGTGGTCAACCGATAGGAACACATTTCGACAAGTTTTTTCTTGCCAACGATGTACCCACCGGTTGGAGCTATGCCTCCTCCTGGGTTTTTTATTAAGGATCCTGCCATCAAGTCGACTCCAAAAGACGTGGGTTCGCACTTTCGTACAAACTCTCCGTAACAATTGTCAACCATAACTATACAGTCTGGACATTTACTTTTTACGATGTCACAAACTTTTTTTATATCTTCAGGGAACAGCGATGACCTCAAGGTGTATCCTCGAGAGCGCTGTAAGTAAACCATTTTTATTTTGGAACTAACTTTACTTTTTATTGCTTCAAAGTTTAAAGTACCATCAGGCTTAAGTTCAACCTGTTCATAATTTATGTTAAATTCTTTTAGCGACCCGCTTGACTCAGTTTCAAGACCTATAACGCCTTTTAAAGTGTCGTACGGTGTGCCGGTGACTGAAAGCATGGTATCTCCCGGGCGCAACACGCCAAATAAAGCCACCGAAATAGCGTGAGTTCCACAAACGAAGTTATGACGAACTAGGGCATCTTCTGCATCGAAAACTTTTGCATATATTTTGTCAAGAGCTTCTCTGCCTCTATCACCGTATCCATATCCTGTTGAACCTATTAAGTGGCTTTCGCTGACACCGCAATCTATAAAAGCTTTAAGCATTTTCAGTTGGTTATGCTCGGTTATTTCATCTATTGTTTTGAATTGCTCTTGACACATATCTAACGCTTTTTGAGACATATCCTCTATGTGCTTGCTGATTTTAAACATAAATGTTGGTACGCTCCTTTTTACTTACAGCTGATTTTACAAGCAAGAGCCGCACAGCGCGCAAGAATTTCTTGCGCGCTGTGAAAATATCAACGATATTTTCACATACCGATTTTTAATCGGTATGTGCGGCCAAGCACTCAGCTAATTTTAACACTAAATTTTCAGTTTCAATAATATCATTACAGCTTACCATGCAATACGGGCTGTGTAAGTATCTGCACGGTACAGACACAGCAATGGTTTTCACGCCACCACGGCTTTTATGTATAGCGCCTGCATCGTTGCCTCCTGCCACTGCACGTTTTGGCTGAACTTTTATATTATATTTTTCTGAAAGTTCAAAAGCAAGGTTATAATATTCCCTGTTATAAACTGTAGCCTTATCCATAAACGATACAACGGCACCGCTGTGTAAGCTGCAAACTTTATTTTCTTCAGGGTTTCCGTAAATATCTGCGGCCGTAGTAGCTTCCACAACTATAGCTTTATCGGGGTCTATGTTATATGCCGCAACAGTGCTGCCTCTTAATCCTACTTCTTCCTGCACTACGAAAGTGAAATACATATCAAACGGTAACGACTGCTTTATTAAGTCAATCAAAATCAAACAGCCAACTCTATTATCTAAAGCTTTTGCCTTGACAATATCGTTATCTACATGAAACTCAGAGTCAAAGCAAATATAATCACCTAAGGAAACGTACGAGAGCGCGTCATCTTTGCTATTAGCTCCTATATCTATGTACATGTTTTCGACTTTTACAGCACTTTGCTTTTCATCGTTATTTGAAACATGTATCGGCTTAACTCCAATAACCCCAGGTACATTAGCATTTCCTACTGTCACACCTTTGCCTAATAAAACTTTCTCATCAATGCCTCCGACTGTATCAAATTTTAAAAGTCCATCAGGAGTTACGCCTGTAACAATACTTCCAACTTCATCCATATGTGCTGTTATCATTAACTTCGATTTAGCGGATTTATTGCCCTTTTTAAAAACTATTATATTACCGAGCGAGTCTATTTCTATTTTGTCTGCAAAACCTTTTATTTCTGAAACTATTGTATCCCTAACGAGGTTTTCATCTCCTGAAATACCTGGTGTCTTGCAGAGTTTTTCAAGTAATTTTAAATTAATCAAGCTTCAAGCCCCCCTTTAACGTACAATGCTAAAAGTTTTGCTGTATTTTCTATGTCAGTTAAATTTATGACTTCGACGGGAGTATGCATGTATCGAAGCGGGATGGAGACTAGCCCTGTCTTAATTCCGCTTTTCGAGACAGATATATAATCTGCGTTAGTTCCTGTTTTTCCGGACATTATTTCTACTTGATAATTTATGTCAGCGCCTTTGGAAATTTCAATAAGTTTGCTATAGATCTCCTTAGACAATGTCGGAGAAACACCTATCATTGGTCCTTTTCCGAGTTCTCCGCATTTTTCTTTGGGCACACTAGGTTGATTAGCAAAAGAAACATCGACTGAAATGGCGGAACTTGGTTCTGATTTGAAAGCTGCTGTTTTTGCGCCTACTCCGGAAACTTCTTCTCCTGTGCTGAAAAGAAAACTTACTTGCTTGTTAAGGCATTCTTTTGCCAGTAAATGAGCACACTTTATTAAAGTGGCAACACCTGCTCTATTATCGAGTCCCGGCGCAGAGATGGAGTTATTAAGCAACTTTAAGGGTTTATTTGAAAAGCTTACGTAATCTCCGACTTTTACTAATTCATTAACTTCTTTGCTGTTAAGGCCTGTATCAACTAGAAGCTCGTCAATTGATAAGAATTTGTTTTCACTGTTTTTAGATAAATGTGGTGGTACACTTGAGATTATGCCACATATGTTTATTTTGCCATTGATCGTAACTAAAGTTCCAGGCAATACTCTACGGTCCATGCCTCCATATGGTGCAACTTTTAAAAATCCTCCGTTGCAAATGTTGGTAACTACTAGCCCGATCTGATCTAAGTGCGCATCTAATAAGATATGCTCTTTTGAATTTGCAACTCCAATTGTTGCGATGAGATTTGAGTTTTTATCTATATTTATTTTTGCACATTTAGGTAAACTTTCAGAGATAACCTTAATTAAATTTTCTTCCTTGCCCAAAAATGCGGGCTGTTCGACTAACTTAAATAACAGTTGTTCTATGTTGACCTCTCCTTTATTTAATTTTAACTTATTTTAAAGTGAGCTAGACGGCGCGTCCAAATAAATTTGGCAAGCCGTGTAAATTTTTACACGGTTGCGCATAAAACATTGATGTTTTATGCACGCGCCGGCGCACAAACTTACTTTTTTACTCTAAAGAATTAACAAGCGATTTAAAGTGTTTTCCTCTTTCATCAAAGTTCTTATATAAACCAAAACTTGCGCATGCAGGAGAAAGTGCGACAATGTCCCCATTTTTGGCTATTTCTTTTGCTAAATTTACAGCTTGTGCCATGTTATTTACTTTTACAATTTCTGGGTTACCTTCGGTATATTTGCTTGAGTTCTTTACAGCTTTTTCTATTTCATCGGCTGTCTGACCTAGCAATATTAAGTGACTTACTTTATTGACAACGGCATCACCAAAGGCATCAAAAGGCACTTTTTTGTCATACCCTCCTGCAATTAAAATAATCTTTCTGTCAAACAGTGACAATGTGCCTTTTATCACTCTTGTGGGAGTGGAAGCGATTGAGTCGTTATAATATTTTACACCATTAAAGTCTCTAACGAATTCTATGCGGTGTTCAACTCCATTAAAGTTTTTCGCGACAGAGACGATATCGTCAATGTTTACTTCATCTATTGTCGCGCAAATCGCTGCCAAGTAATTTTCCACGTTGTGAACTCCTGGTATTTTTATGTCTTGTACATTTAGCACAGGAGTGCATTTATCGCCTGACTTAAAGTATATAACGCCGTTTTTAAGGAAAGCTCCAGAATTTAGCTCTTTGCTTGTGCTGAAGAAAATAGTTTTACCGCGGCATTCGCTATAGAAATCTCTTGTTATTTTGTTATCAAAATTTAATATCGTCTTCGAAAAGGCGTTTTGATGGACAAATATGTTCTTTTTTGCAGAAACGTATTCATTCATATCTTTGTGAACATCGAGGTGATTTGGTCCGATGTTTGTGACTACTGCAATATCGGGGCTAGATCGCATAGACATTAGTTGGAAGCTTGAAAGTTCCACAACTGCAATGTCATTTTTATTTATTTTTTCTATCGTAGGCAAAAGGGGAGTACCTATATTTCCGCCCAAATGAACTTTTTTTCCGTTGTGCTCTAGTATTTTACTTATTATAGTAGACGTAGTAGTTTTTCCATCGCTTCCGGTTACAGCGATTATTTTGCAAGGGAATAAGTCAAAGAAAACTTCCATTTCAGATGTAACAACGGTGCCATTTTGTCTGGTCTTTTGAAGTTCTGGGTGTAAGAAATTAATGCCTGGTGAGCGAAAAATTATATCGACGTTCAAGTCTTTTAAATAATCTTTACCTAATTTTAATTTCACTCCTAAGTTTTTTAAGTTTAAAATTTCATTGCTTACGTTATTTTCATCAACTTTGTCGCAAGCGAGGATATCCATACCTTTTTCAGCAAAAAGCTTTACCAATGGTAAATTGCTGACACCAAGGCCACAAAATGCAATTTTTTTCCCTTTTATATCGTTGAAAAAATCTGTGATGTTTTTTTTCATTTTTAAGTTTCCCTTCGAGTTAATACTACAATTATACTATATTAAAAATTTAATTATCAATAACAAAATAAAAAAGCTCCCACAAAGGAGCTTTCAATATAGAAGTAAGGGGTTAAGCCTCTTCTCTCATCTTTGCAAAACATTCGCTACAATAAACCGGACGATCTTCACGTGGTTTGAAAGGAATTTTTGCTTCTTTTCCGCAAGATGCGCAAGTTGCTGTGAACATTTCGCGATCAGCTCTAGATGCATTTTTACGAGCGTCACGGCAAACTTTACATCTTTGAGGTTCGTTTACGAAACCTTTTGATGCAAAAAATTCTTGTTCTCCGGCTGTAAAAACAAATTCAGCTCCACAGTCCTTACAGATAAGGGTTTTGTCTTCGTACATGTAAATACCTCGCTTTGGAATTATAAATATTTGCCCTAGGACGGGGTCGCACCGACACCTTTGATAAACAACGCTCTACATATAAGCTACTTGGGCACAGCGTACTTTATTTTCCCGGATCTTTTGCAAAGTATTGTCTACAAAAGCTTGTAGTTAACGACTAAAAAACCTCGGTGTTTTCAAAACACACAGACGAAAACGTATTTTAACGCTAATGTGAAATCTTTTGTACAGCTGAGTGTAGTGGAAACCTTTATACATAAATATATACTATAAAAGAAAAAAAGTCAAATGTTTTTTAATAAAAGTATTTTATATCTAAGGATAGGAATTAAGTTATATTTTTAATATGAATTTTTATAAAACAAAAGACGCTATGTATAAATCAACATTATTTATGATATAAGCCAAAGAGGTTTAATATTGCAGTAAAAAGATACATCTCGACTTGAAAACACAAATTAACTGTGGTAAAATAAAATTATAGTCCCGGGTGTGGCGCAGATTGGTAGCGCGCTTGAATGGGGTTCAAGAGGCCGCAGGTTCAATTCCTGTCACTCGGACCATTTTTAATATTGTGTAAAGTTTGCAAACTTTTGATTGTATTGTGTTTGTATATTGTTTTTTTATACTTTGTGATGTGCGAGGGAGTAATTTATGTTTGGAAAAAAACGAAAAATAAAAATTAAAAAGACAATATGTGTGTCTTTAGCAGTTCTGTTGTTTGTATTCAATTTTTGTAGCAGAAAGGTGAATGCTTTGTTTGGAAATGCTCATTTTAGTATAGGAAAAAAAGTGATCGAAAAACTTGATAAAAATATTTCAGAAGGAGAGAAAAAAGCATTTTTATCAGGTATTGTTTATGCGGATATTGGCAGATTTAAGTTTGATAATGAAACAGGTATAGCATCAGATTCTAATAAGTTTGTGACCGAGATGAAAAAATTTGCAAAAACCAAAGAAGAAAAGTGGTTTGTGCGTGGTTTTGAAATACATATTTTTCAAGATGGCGAAACGAGAAAATTTTTGGAAGATATTTTTGGCCATAAATATTCTTCATACATTACTTATGTAATTGACTGTGGTACTTTGGATAGTTATTTTGTAAAAGAATCAGGTATACTTTACAACGATTATTTAAGTAAGTTTAATTTTGAACAAGTTACAGCTGGACTGGATATGAACAAATTTAGTAAAGAGTTTGACGTAACTGAAGAAAAATTAAAGAAATTGGCTGCAAATACGCTTAATAAGTGTTCAAAAAATTTAACAAAAGTTAATTTGGTTATGTACGACAAATTAATAAGAAAGACATATGAATCATTGGGATATGACAAAATAAGTTTAGACGATATTAATGACCAAGTTGGTAATCTTTTGGGCGTTATGATAATTGTATCGGCTTTCGTAGAAAGTAAAATACAGATATCAGAAGAATTGGCTTTGAAAATTGAGCAAAAAAGCAAAGAACTTGCTGATTTGTGTATATCTGAGCTTAATGATGTGGGAAAAATTTGAAAGTGTATATGAAGAAGCAAAAAATATTATTATTTTATTTGTAAACATTGTAGTTGGCTTGAAGTCTCATTATCACTGATTTTCTCCATGCCCCTTATAACTACTCGGACCAAATAAAATTTATTTAAACTATGTAAGCGTAAATAATTGACTATTTATTTAAGTAAATAAAAATGTATATAGATGAGTTTTTTTTATTAGCTTATTTTTTAGGAGGAGCTTTTTTGAAAAGAATTTTTATTGGTTGGATGTTGTTAGTAATTTTTATATTAACACCATTTGGTTTTGTTTGCGCTGATTTCAACATAACGCTAGATCCAGGACATGGAGGTGAAACTGATGGTGAGATATTAGGGGCGAAGGAAACTTACGATGGGAAACAAGTGCTGGAAAGAGATTTAAATTTAAAGATAGCACAATTTATGAGAGAAGAGTTTGCTAATTACAGGACTCCAGATGGTCAAGACATAAATGTTTATCTTACGAGAGAAGACAATGACGTAAATCCTTCTTTAGCTGAGAGAGTGGAGTTAGGGAAAATTACTGACTCAGAGATAGTTGTTTCATTGCATAACAATGCAACTTCTGGACATATGAATGGTGCAATGGTTATAGTTACGAATAGCAATATAGGGAATTTTTATGAACTGGAGGATATCATAGGGAAGATTGTATTAGAAGAACTAACAAAACTGGGAATTTCTATTCCAAATGATGTAGGAAATTTAGAATCAGGTAAATTAGAATTAAAGGATGGGGTGATGAGACGGATTAACGAGGAAGGACGTATTTATGAGGATGGGAAGCTAGCAGATTGGTATAAGATAACGAGAAATGGAATAGAAAAAGGTATACCGAGCATTATAATAGAACACTGTTTTTTAGATGATGAGGATGATTATAGAAACTTTTTAAGTTCAGACGAGAAGCTACGAAATTTAGCTATTGCAGATGTTAATGCGATCGCAAGGTACTACGGGTTAGTTTTAAGATAAAAAATAGTACAGAAAATTATTTTTCTGTACTATTTTAAATTTAAAGAAAATTTTAAATGCAATGGCAAGGGTGAAAATTACACGGAGCTATGGGATCTATATACGAAAAACAGAGAGAAGTTAAATCAAACCATAGAGCGTAGTAAAACACAACCGAAAAACACTTACAGGCTGGCTGTTCACATCTGCTTATTTAATTCTAAGGGAGAAATGCTTGTTCAACAGCGTCAACCGTTTAAGAAGGCTTGGTCGAATATGTGGGACGTTTCGGTTGGCGGAAGTTTAATTGTCGGTGGAACAAAGTTATGTGGCTGCAAAAAGAGAGCTTTTTGAAGAGCTTGGGATCGATATATCTTTTGAAAAACTCCGTGCTTCATTAACAGTTAACTTTGAAGGTGGATTTGACGATTTTTATTTAATTGAAAAAGACATCGAACTAACGCAGTTAAAATTACAGTATGAAGAAGTAAAAGCTGTAAAATGGGCAAGTAAAGATGAAATAATAAAAATGATCAACAACCATGCTTTTATTCCATATAATGCTTATTTGATAGAACTTTTGCTTTTTATGAGGAGCCATGCGGGGGCACATACAAAGATAGATACTACTTCCGTTAAACTACGATGATTCATTTTAATGATTTAATTTTCAACTCTTGATAAAATTAACGGTGAAAAATTTACCTCTTTCTCAGAAATTTTTAATGCTTGATTAAATAAATCTTCAGCGTCTTTGCATTTTGAAATTTCAGAAGAGTAAAATCTAGCTAATGGCTCGTCTTTTTCAACAAAGTCGCCGATGGTTTTCTCTAAGATGATTCCAGCTGTGAAGTCAACTGTGCTTTCTTTAGTTTCGCGCCCGGCACCAAGTATCACAGAGGCAATGCCAACTTTTTCAGTATCAAATTTATGAATAAACCCGCTTTTTTTAGCCTTTACGGTATATTCTACCTTGGCTTTAGGAAAAGCATCAATGTTATCTAATACAGACACATCGCCGCCTTGTGCGTGTACCATCTCTTTAAATTTATCAAATGCTTTGCCATTCTTTATAACTTCGCGCGCCATGCAGCGACATACTTCAAGCGACCCTTTACCAGCAAGGTTTAACATATTTGCAGCAAGCTCAATTGATATTTCTGTGAGGTCACGCGGTCCTTTGCCCTTTAAAGTGTCACATGCTTCTATAATCTCAAGCGAATTTCCAATAGCTTTTCCTAGAGGTCTGTCCATGTTGGTTATTAGGGCAACTGCTTTTTTGCCAACACTTTTTGCTATGCTTACCATAGTTTTCGCAAGTTTTACAGAATCATCTAAAGTTTTCATAAACGCGCCACTTCCGGTTTTTACATCTAACAAGATGCAATCTGCTCCGGCAGCTATTTTTTTACTCATGACGCTGGCAGCAATAAGCTGCATGCTGTCAACGGTGCCAGTGACATCTCTTAGCGCATAAAGTTTTTTGTCTGCGGGCACTATGTTGCCGGACTGACCTATTATGCTGAATCCTACTTTTTTTACTGTTTTTAAAAATTCTTCATGAGTCAAAGAGGTTCTCATATGCGGTATAGATTCGAGCTTGTCAATGGTTCCACCAGTATGACCGAGGCCTCTTCCGCTCATTTTTGCCACAGGTACGCCCAAAGAAGCTACTATTGGTGAAATGATGAAAGTAGTTTTGTCTCCAACGCCTCCGGTACTGTGTTTATCTACTTTTATTCCATCTATTTCTGAGAGATCCATCATATCTCCTGAATGTGCCATGCAAGCGGTGAGTAATGAAGTTTCTGATTCATTGAGACCGTTTAAATAAATGGCCATGAGCAGTGCAGAAACTTGGTAATCTGGAATTTCAGATTTCGCATAACCGTTTACAAAAAATTCCATTTCTTCTTTAGAAAGAACCAGCCCATCTCGCTTTTTTTCGATTATATCAATCATTCGCATAACTAATACCCCAATCTAAAAGTATTTTCTACAATGAGTTTTTATTAAAATTTTGCGGTAAAAGCTCACATAGTTTATATTTTTTTAAGATTTTACTGTTATATAAAATTACCGTAAATTTTTCCACATCACAAAATTCTGACATAACTTGCAGACAAACTCCACAGGGAAAACAGAAATTTTTAATGGAATCATCTGCATTGCCTCCGACTATAGCGATAGCACTAAAATCTTTTTCTCCTTCACTTATGGCTTTGAAAAAAGCGGTTCTCTCGGCACAGTTTGTGGCGGAAAATGAGGCATTTTCTATGTTGCACCCGGTAAAAATTTTCAAGTTTTTACATAAAAGAGCAGCACCTACAGAAAATTTTGAATAAGGAGCGTACGAGAAATTTCTTGCATCAGTCGCAAACTTTATAAGCTTTGAATCCATATTTTGCGTTTCGTTTGTCAAATAAATCACAACCTTTTAAGCTAAAGATAAATTTTTTGCAATTGCGACTATTTTGCTGGTGCCGAGCCGTTCAGCGCCGAGTGATATGAATTTTTCCGCATCCTCCAAAGTTGAAATACCTCCAGCTGCTTTTATTTTTACATTTTTGCCTATGTGTTTTGAAAATAGCTCGACATCCTCGAAAGTAGCACCGGCTTTTGAAAAACCGGTGGAAGTTTTTATGAAATCAGCCCCTGAAGCTGTGACAATCTTGCACATTTTAATTTTTTCATCTTTGGTTAAAAGGCAAGTTTCCACTATGACTTTTAAAATTTTTTTACCACACACTTCTTTTATTTTTTTGATCTCTATCAGTTGCTGGTTAAAAAGATTTTCCTTTACATAGCCTAAATTTATAACCATATCAATTTCGTCCGCGCCATTTTTTATTGCATCTTTTGCTTCAAAAACTTTAGCTTCAGTTGTGCTGTACCCGTTGGGAAAACCTATAACAGTGCAGATTGGCACATTATCGTTTGTATATTTTTTAGCTCTTTTTACAAAAGATGCAGGTATACATACAGAAGCAGTTCCGTATTTTATAGCATCATCGCATAAGTTTTGAATCTGATCGAACGTAGCAGTTTGTGAAAGTAATGTATGGTCTACCCTTTTCAATATTTCCGAAATATTCATATTATTGAGCTCCTTTATCTGGTTTCTTTGTTATATGCAGTGCCGTCCGCCTTTGGTGCAACGGACTTTCCTACAAACAATGTCAGTACGACTATTGTGAGGATATATGGAATGGTATTCAAAATTTCTGAAGGTATTAAATTTGAGCCACCGAAAAGCACAGTTAAGCTTTGAGCGAAGGCAAACAACAAGCATGCGATATATGTGCCAAACGGTGTCCATTTACCGAAAATTACTGCAGCGAGTGCTATGAATCCTTGACCACATATGGTAGCGGGGGAGAACTGAGAAACTACAGAAAGAGTGATGCACGCACCTGCTAGGCCTGATAGAAAACCTGACAAAGACACACAAACATATCTTATTTTATACACGTTTACACCGAGAGTGTCGGCAGCGGCGGGGTGTTCACCGACTGCACGCAACCTTAAGCCCCATTTGGTTTTGTAAAATACAAAATGTACCATTACCACCGCGACTAGAGCTAACAATGTTGTAATGTCGATGGTAGAAAAAAATTTAGGTAACTTGTGCTCCACGGAATAACTTGTGGTTTGACCGTCGAAGAATATTCTACATAAGAATAGAGATAACCCCGGACCAATTAAATTTAATGCGATTCCGGAAATGGTTTGATCGGCCATAAATCTAACTGAAGCGATAGCGTGAAGAAAAGATATCATGAGTCCGGCGCCACCGCCTGCGAGTAAGCCTAACCAAGGGTTACCGGAAAAATAACCCACGCAAGCACCGGTGAAAGCTCCAAACGACATCATACCTTCTATTCCGATGTTTATCACACCTGAGCATTCTGATATTACTCCGCCCAAAGAGGCTAGAACCAATGGCGTAGAGTACATGAAGGTTGTCAAGATTACGGATAAGATATTATTCGACATGGGTTTCACCTCGTTTAGAGAATTTACCAATTAGCATGGGTAGACATTTCGTTAGTGCAACGAAAAACAGCACAGAGCCTATAGTTATGCTGATTATTTCAGATGGTATGTTTAAGTCAGACTGAATACTGTTCCCTCCATATATCAACCCGCTAAAAAACAACCCGGAGAAAACACATCCTATTGGAGAGCTATTGGCTATTAAAGCTACTGACAGACCATTAAATCCTATGTTTTCGAACATTGCCAGCTGATATAACGCGTGAGGCGACGTTCCTGTTATAACTAAAGCCGCAGCAAGCCCTGAGATTGCTCCGGAAATGGCTAGGGTAGAAGTGATATTTCTTTTTATGCCAATGCCGGCTATTTTGGCAGCGGAAGGGTTAAGCCCGACAGCTCTCACAGCGAAGCCAAGGGTTGTTTTTTTTAATATAAACCATACGACTACTGCTACTAAAACGGCTACAATAAACCCAACATTTAAGTCAGTCTTCAGCAATATATCAGATAACAGCTTGTTTTTTCTTAATGCTTCAATTCCATCCTTTGACCTTTTCCAAGTGTTTAAAATCATTGTGAACCCAGAACTGTTGATGGAATACGTTCTAGACGAGTTTGGCTTGTGATATAAGTTGTGGTTTACGATAAAGTTACATAGATGAAAAGCTATCCAGTTCAGCATGATACCAAGTATAACCTCGTGAATGCCGAATTTTGCTTTTAAAAACCCTGTTATTACACCCCAAATAGCTCCGGCAAGAACGCCGGAAAAAATCACAAGTGGTACTTGAAAAAGAGGGTGAAGGTTAAAGCTAATGCCCACAATGGTAGCAGCGATGCTGCCTAGTATATACTGACCCTCTGCGCCTATGTTGAAAAGTCCGGCTTTAAATGAAAATGCTACACTGATGCCGGTCAAGATGATGGGGGTACTTCTTTCTATGACTTTAAATATATATTTTGGTCTAGAGAATATGCCATTCAATAAGGAGACAAAAGCGCTTACCGGATTGTACCCGACCAAAGCCAAAATGATGCCAGATACGATGAATCCGCACAATATAGCCAATATGGTAGAGGTGATAGGTCTTTTTAAAAACTTAATGAATTTTTCCATTGTTGCTACCTCCCGCCATGAGTAATCCAATTTCATTTTCATCTGCGTTTTCTTTCGAGAATGTTCCGACAATTTCGCCGTTATACAACACCGATATGGTATCGGAAAGGTTCATTATCTCGTCAAATTCTTGAGAGATCAATAAAATGGCTTTGCCTTTATCTCTCTGTTCTATTAAAATCTTATGTACATATTCTATAGCGCCTATGTCAAGGCCTCTGGTAGGTTGAACAGCGATCAAAAGGTCAGGGTTATTTGCTATTTCTCTAGCTATGACTATTTTTTGCTGGTTTCCGCCGGAAAGGTTTTTTATAACGCTTTTGCCGCACCCTGCGGGAGAAACATTATATTCACGGATGATTTTATCTGTAAATTTATTTATTTCTTTTTCCTTTAATATGCCTTTTTCTGAAAAAGGTTGATCGCTGAATTTTTCCAGTACGGAATTTTCCGCTACAGATAAATCCAAGATTACTGCGTTTTTTAGCCTATCTTCTTGTATAATGGAAACTTTACTTTTTATAATATCTTTAATTTTCTTATTTTGAATTTCTTTGCCATTAATTTTGATAGTGCCGCTTTGTACTTTACACAGGCCGGTTATGGCATTGACTAGTTCTTTTTGGCCGTTGCCGTCAACTCCTGCTATACCTAAAATTTCACCCTGTCGTATATTTAATGATACGTTTTTCAAAGCTTTCAAGCTTTTAGAGTTTTCTTTTAGCACGTTGAGGCCGTCAATTGAAAAAATAATTTTACCGAAATTAGCTTTACTTTTTTCTATTACTAAGTTAACGTTTCTCCCGACCATTTTTTCTGCCAGTTCAATTTCGCTAGAACCCTTAACATCAACAGTGTCTATGCAAACGCCTTTTCGGATAATCGTACAGAAATCGGAAGACGCTTTAATTTCTTTAAGCTTGTGAGTAATAATTAAGACAGTTTTTCCGGCACTTGCGAGGTCTCGTAATGTTTTCACCAATTCTTCAGTTTCCTGAGGAGTCAAAACAGCTGTTGGTTCATCTAAGATGAGTATATCAGCTCCGCGGTACAAGGTTTTTAAAATTTCCACACGTTGCTGCATACCCACAGAAAGGTTTTCAATTTTGGCATCCAGATCCACTTTTATGCCATATTGGTTCATTATCTTAGAAATAGAATCTCTGAATTTATTAACGTCTAAAATGCCAAATTTATTTGTGATTTCCTTGCCGAGCATAATGTTTTCAGCTGCTGTAAATTTTTCTACAAGCTTAAAGTGTTGATGTACCATTCCTATGCCGTTTTCTATCGCAGTAGAAGGGTTTTTGATGTCTACTTTTTTGCCATTTATGTATATTTCGCCGCAGTCAGCGCTGTAAAGGCCATACAAGATGTTCATAAGGGTCGTTTTCCCAGCACCGTTTTCGCCTAAAAGCGCATGGATACTGCCTCTTTTTATGCTTAAGTTAACATTTTGCAAAGCTTTTATTGGACCAAAATTTTTACATATGTTTTTCATTTGTATGGCAAGATCTGTATAGATGGTTTTCAAAAATAACCCTCCTTTAAATGACGTATGTTAAAAGTTTTGCTTTAAATCGGTTGCAAACTTTTCGTAAGTTTGGACACTGTCGGGAATAGTTAAGGTGACATTTCCTATATGAAGCTTACCATCTTCAATATGTGAGAGTAAGTCTAACGTATCATCGTATATTTTTTTATCAAGGAAATGGGCTCTTTCCGGAATGCCCAAGCAACCGTTTTTTACGCCGTACACTTGGGTTGTGCCACCCAGTTTCTCTCCGTTCATAATTTTCCGAGACGTAATTTCAACTGCGGTACCCACGTTTTTTAAAGCGGACGTCAAGAAGTTGTCCGGTGCAAGGTAAGACTGATCTCGATCCACACCTATGACATATTTGCCTTTTTCTTTGGCTACTTCCACTATGCCGTAAGCTACGCCGCCGGACGCATGGAATATTATGTCGCAACCGTCATTGTACATTTTTGTAGCTATAGCCTTGCCCTTTGCTGCATCCGTAAAGCTTTGAGCGTATTGAACATCTACAATGACATCTTGTTTTTTTTCTTTCGCGGCAAACAGTACACCGGCCTTGAAGCCATACTCGAACTGGTCAATGATATATCCGTGCATTCCACCGACAAAGCCGACATGCTTAGTTTTAGAAAAACGACCTGCTATATAACCCACTAAAAATCCAGCTTCTTCGGCCTTAAACATGATGCAGGTTACGTTGTTTGGGGTATCTTTTCCGTAGGAAAAATCGACCATGGCATAGTTTTTGTCTAAATTTAATGTAGCGGTGTCCAGAAGCGCATCCGCCATAGAGAAGCCTACAGCGAATATCAGGTCGTAGTCACCGTCTGAAAGTTTATCTAAATTTTGTGTAAAATCTGAAGCCTGCCTGGACTCGACATAGGAAATATTTGCACCCGACTCTTTGCTAAACTTTTTCAAACCTTCCCATGCAGATTGGTTAAAGGACTGATCGTTTATGCCTCCAACGTCTGGAGCCATGGCGATTTTAAAAACACCATCATTTTTTATATTTTCAGGGCTTGTCCAAGAACAAGCGGTAAAAGACAAAATGAAAATTAAGGTCGTAACAATGTAAATATATTTTTTCACAAATTCCTCCCTAAAGGTATTGGATTTAAGCTAATTCTAAAGATAATTTTATCATTTGTACAAGACTCTCTTGGCGTTCTTTCGCGGTTAGTGACTCATTATCTTTAAGTATGAGGTCGGAAATCGTCAATAGACACAGTGCATTTTTGTGAGACCTTGCGGCGTTCATATACAAAGCTGCCGCTTCCATCTCTACAGCCAGAACGCCCATTTTTTTCCACGAAAGCATAGCTTGCTGGTTATCGTGATAAAATACATCTGTAGATAAAACATTTCCGACTTTTACATTAAGTTTGTTTTCTGAAGCTATCTGAAAGGCTTTTTGCAGCAAACTAAAGCTGGCAATGGGAGCAAATGAACCATTTAAGCTAAATTGTTGTGCGTAGTTTGAATCTGTACAAGCGCCTGCTGCCAAAACCAAATCCATTAATTTAATGCCATCATGCAGCGCGCCTGCAGTGCCAATACGAATGATATTTTCAACATTATAAAAATTGAAAAGCTCGTAGGAGTAAATGCCCATGGAGGGCATGCCCATACCGGAAGCCATAACCGAAACGGCTTTTCCATTGTAAGTTCCGGTAAAGCCTAAAATGTTCCTCACAGTGTTAAAGCATTTGACGTTTTCTAAAAAGTTGTCGGCAATAAACTTAGCTCTCAATGGGTCACCAGGCATAATGACAGTTTTTTCTATTTCACCGAGGGTGGCTTCTATATGCGGTGTGGGCAACTTAACCATACAATTTCCTCCAGAATAAAAGATAATTTTGAGCTAGCTATTAAGCGGCTAAACTGCTGCCAGAGTTAAGTGAAGCATCGACAGCATCTGTACTGCTATTTTTGTCAGAGGCGATTAAGACCGGTGTGGAGATAGGAATATAATTTTTACCGTATAGTTCATCGTATGACTTAATGCTAGAATCCCTCCAAGAGCTTCTGCCGTCCTTGCCCAGCAATATGCCGTTTTCATCTACGCCACATTGTTCTATGACTGTAACCTGAGAATTTTCTACATCATTTTCTTTAACCAAAACTACTTGACCGCTTTTTGAGCTTCTTGTAACGATGGCATCCCCAGGCTGTAACAGAGAATAAGCTTCCATCATTTTTTCTTTGCTGTTTGCGTCAATGACTTCGATTGTAGTTTTGCTGCTATTTGGAACTTCATAATCTCCAACTTTTACGATAAATTCGTTTTCCTGTGAGGGTATCATATGGTACGTGCTCAAAAACGGTATGCTTGGGTTTAGCTGTTGCCAGGACATAGACACAGCGCTGGAGCAGTCAGAACCGTGAATGAAAACATGACTACCGGTAGGTCTGCCTATGTAAGAATCGCCCCTCATGAGAAGTAAGAAAGTTAAAAGATCAGTAACTCTGAAATTTTGAGAATAAGGAATACCATAGTAAACGTTACCTTTTTGGTAAGTTACACCATATTGTTTTTTGTCATTTTCAATGTTAGATTCAGATTTCCACGGTATATTGGCCATTGTGTCCATATATTCAACGGTCTGTGTTCTTTCTGGGCTTAGAGCAAAGGCAAGGTTAAAATTTGCCAGAATGGTGAAAGTAAATAATAAGGATAAAAATTTTTTCATTTAAATACACTCTCTTTCTTTAGATAAAACAGTTTTAAATTTTTGGATTATTGGTCCTGCAACAACTGCTGAGATGATGCTGACTACACCGAATGATCCGCCGAGGCAGAATCCAATAAATAGTGAAAGTATGTCTGTCGATACTTTAATAACGCGAAAGTCCAGTTTGCTTTTGTCTTTTAAAATCATTATAACACCATTTATGGCATCAAGGCCGATGTTTGCTGTAATGAAAAGTGCTATTCCGAAATATAGCATTAAAAGCCCACAAACGCAAGAGATTAACCTTAACGGGAAATTTAAACTTAATATTTTATATACATAGAAAGCTAAATCAGAAAAGGGACCGAAAAGGAAAGTCCCGAATATCGTGCCTATATTTATGTACTTGCGACCGAAAAGCAGCATCAAAATGAAAAATGCCACTGTAAAGATATTTATTGCAGTTCCGAGTGAAATGTTAAAGTATTTGCTTACCCCATCGAAAAGGACCGATATAGGGTCAGCCCCAAAACCAGTACTCACGTTAAAGCCTGTTCCAAACCCCATGAATGCAACACCGAGGAATGCAAACAGTAGTTTCTTGAAAAAATGTTTATCAAAACGCATTAAATCAAAAATCTCCTATACAAAGAATCAACATTTTATTTGAACATAAAATAACACACCTCATTATAAGTTTACATCAGATTGCAGGTTTTGTCTATAATGGTAAAGTGCATGAAAAAACGCGCGAACCAGGATATATCCTGGTTCGCGCGTGATTGCTATTGAGTATTTAATTTATTTTCTTTTATTTTTTTTATAACTTTCAATCTCGAGAAATCTTCACGGTCTTTTTCGTCGAGTGCATCGCTTATATACTTGATATTTCGCTGAAAATTAGGTATTACTATATTTTTAAGTGAGTTAGCTCTTTTCTGCGTTTTACTGATGGTATCGGCTAACCTGTAAATGCTATTTTCTATTTCGGACAAATTTGCGTTAAGTTTTTTTACTTCAATAAATTTATTATAAGCTTCATCGAGCATAGAGTCGGAAGTATATATGCCGAAAGGGAAATCGACTTTTTGAGTTTCGTCGATAGAAACAATAGGAATTTCCACGCCCATAACGCTTCGGTAAGATACTTTTAAGCTGTTGTCTATAGGAACGGTTTCGGAGATTTCTTTGCAAATACCGAGAGTGATATTCGCTTTTTGTAAAGCCTTGTACGCTTGGTTGTAGGTAAAATCTATTTTGTTTTGGACTTCGCTGGCCTTTTTTATAAGTGCCATAAGCTCCTTAATCAGGATATTTCGTTTTTTATCCATCAGCTCAAAGCCAACTTTAGAAAGCTCGTATGACTTTTTTAAAGATATTAAATTACCTTTTGTAGGGACTACAGGTGTACTCATTTTTTCACCTCGAATTCAGCATTAATATCAAATTTAAGTTCTTTAAAACTGTTATTTTTTAGATTTTTCTTGTTCTGCATCGCTTTGCTCGTGATAATATTTATCGAGGATTTTTTGATCTATACGATCGAGTTCCTCTTTAGACAATTTAGATAAAAGCTGCCAACCTAAATCTAAACTTTGCTTGATAGTCCTGTCTTCATTTATGCCCTGGTTTAAAAACTTAGACTCAAAAGCTTTACCGAATTCCATGATTTTTTTATATTCTGGAGAAAGTTCATCTTCACCAATAACAGAGGCGAGTGATCTAGCCTCCATGACCTTAGCATAGCAAGCGAATAGCTGGTTAGCCAAAGCAGAATGGTCTTCTCTAGTAAAGCCTTCACCTATGCCATCTTTCATCAAACGTGAAAGGGACGGTAAAATGGACACAGGAGGGTAGATTCCGGAAGACTCAAGAGCGCGGTCAAGGACTATTTGCCCTTCGGTGATATATCCTGTCAAATCAGGTACAGGGTGAGTAATATCGTCGTTTGGCATTGTAAGAATCGGTATTTGAGTTACTGAACCCGGCTTACCTTTTATCATTCCGGCTCTTTCGTACAGAGAAGCTAAGTCGGAATATAAATAACCAGGATACCCTTTTCTGCCAGGTATTTCACCTTTAGATGAGCTGAATTCACGCAAAGCTTCAGCGTAAGATGTCATATCTGTCATTATCACAAGGATATGCATATCCAGCTCAAAAGCGAGGTATTCGGCGGTGGTTAGAGCACATCTGGGCGTTAAGGTTCGCTCAATGACGGGATCATTTGAAAGGTTTAAAAACATGACTACTCGTTCTAATACACCAGATTCCTCAAAACTTTTCTTAAAATAATTGGCAACATCGTTTTTTACACCCATGGCAGCGAAAACTATAGCGAAATTATTTTTATCGGCTCCGGAGATTTTCGCTTGTCGTGCTATTTGGATTGCCAGTTCGTTGTGTTTCATTCCGGAACCTGAAAATATAGGAAGTTTTTGTCCTCTGATGAGGGTTGTTAAAACATCTATGGAGGAAATGCCGGTGTTTATATAGTTTCTGGGGTATTCCCTTGAAACAGGGTTGATAGGCGTTCCATTTATGTTAACCCGCTTTTCTGGGAAAATTTCTCCAAGACCATCTATGGGCCGGCCTGCTCCGTCAAAAACTCTGCCAAGTATCTCAGGTGATAATGGCATTTCCATGGGTCGACCTGTCAGCCTGGTTCTGGTGTTATCAAGTGAAATGTTTCTGGTACCTTCAAAAACTTGCACAACTATTCTTTTTCCATCTATTTGAACGACTCTACCTTGCCGAACTTCACCAGTTTCAAGGCGTATATCTACAACTTCTTCAAAAGAAACATTTTCAACACCGTCAATCACTATCAAAGAGCCGTTGATTTCTTTTACGCCTAAATAGTCAATAATCATGAGATTAACCACACTCCTTCTGTGCTAAGGCGCGGCTGAAAATATATTTATATATTTTCAGCCGGTAGGTTAAAGTCTTAACCTGCCGGCTGAGGCGAAAAAAATTTTTCGCCTCAGCCGCGCCCAAAGCTGTAATTAAGCACTATCTTCAATGTAATTTTAATATACTTTCAAAAGTTTTATTTATTTGCTTGATGTAGGATTCAAACATATCGAGGTTATCATTTGGAATATCGTACTTCATCTTAATGAGCTTATCGAAAAGCCCAGTTTCCATAATTCTAGCTATCGGGATAGACGCGCTTATGAGTTGTTTAGATTTTTTATATAAATACAAAATGGTTTTCATCATAAGTTTTTGTTTTTCAAGCGGCACAAAGGTATCATCCTTGTGAAAGGCGTTTTGCTGTAAGAAACCGACTCTAATAACTCTAGCGATTTCTATTATAAGCTTTTGATCATCCGGCAAAACGTCCGACCCAATAAGCTTTACGATTTCCATAAGTTTATTTTCTTCTTGCAAAATAGCGCTTATTTTTTTTCTGCGTTTTACAAACCCTTCTCCAACATGTTCAAAGAACCAAGGATCCAAGTCTGAAAAGTATTCGCTGTAACTTTGAGTCCAGTTTATAGCGGGGTAATGTCTTTCGTAAGCCAAAGCTTTGTCTAGAGCCCAAAAACAACGTGTGAATCTTTTAGTATTTTGGGTAACGGGTTCAGAAAAATCCGATCCTTGTGGAGACACGGCACCAATGATTGTAACGGAACCTTTTGACCCATTTAAGTTTTCAACAATGCCAGCTCTTTCATAAAATTCAGATAACCTCGATGGTAAGTATGCAGGGAACCCTTCTTCGGCGGGCATTTCCTCCAATCTTCCGGAAATTTCTCTTAAAGCTTCGGCCCATCGAGAAGTAGAATCGGCCATTATAGCGACATTATATCCCATATCGCGGTAATATTCTGCAAGGGTTATACCGGTGTAAATAGATGCCTCTCTAGCGGCCACAGGCATGTTCGATGTGTTAGCGATTAAGACGGTTCTTTCGGTCATTCTTTTGTTAGATTTTGGATCAATGAGTTCTGAAAATTCGCTTAAGACTTGGCTCATTTCATTTCCGCGCTCACCGCAACCAACATATACGATAATATCAGCATCGCACCATTTAGCTAGCTGATGTTGTGTCATAGTTTTGCCTGTTCCAAATCCGCCTGGAACGGCGGCAGCGCCTCCTTTAGCTATAGGGAAAAGTGTGTCAATAACTCTCTGCCCGGTTATTAATGGAACATTTGTAGGCAATCTTTTGCCTATAGGACGAGGGGAGCGTATTGGCCATTTTTGACAAAGAGAAAGTGGCCATTCCGTACCATCTTCGCTCCTAAGCGTGACCACAGTGTCGTTTACGCTGTATTTTCCATTTTTAGCAACACTAATTACTTCCCCTGAAATATCTGGAGGAACCATACATTTATGGCGAATAATACTGGTTTCATTGCATTGTGCGTAAACTTGACCGGATGACAAAATATCGCCTTTTTTTACATCTATAGTTACATCCCAAAGTTTGTTTTCATCCAGAGCGTTCACGCTAGCGCCTCTTTTTATAAATGCGCCGGAAGCTTTTTCTATATCTTTAAGTGGACGTTGAATACCATCGAAAATATTGTCAAGGATACCGGGACCCAAGGTGACAGTCATTGGCTGGCCTGTTTTTTCCACAGGTTCAAGTGGTTTAAGTCCGGTAGTTTCTTCGTAAACCTGTATGGTAGTGAATTTTTCGTTTATGCCGATAACTTCTCCAACAAGCTTGTCATTCCCAACGTAAACCATTTCTAACATTGAAAATGATTTTGTATTTTTAACGGTCACGACAGGTCCATTTATGCCGTATATAACGTCTTGATTTTCCATAATACACACTCCATAAAAATCCATTAAAAGGAAGATTACACTATACTCAGGTTAGAATTTTCAGCAAACCATTCTCTTTGATTTTCAAGCTTAGAATCGAGAGTTTCATCGATGTTTATTCCCAGTTTAGTGCTGTTTGCAAGAACGCCGCCAATTTGAATTTTTTTATTTTCCTTAACCTTGCACGTAAGCGGGAATTCTTTTTTTATATCGTCTTCATATGCCAAGTCTTCCTTTTTTACGTAGAAAATAGTGTCATCAGTGTCGTTAAATACTTCTGAGATTTTCCTAACAGATTTTAAAAGAACATTCAAATATTCTTTACTTTTAGAAAATTCAATTAGTTTCATTTTAGCTTCATTAAAAATATTTTCAGTAATTTCATATCTTTTTGAAAGAAGAGCTCTTTTCTTTTCTATTTCGACTTTAGAAACTTCTCCATCGATTTTCTTGCGCATAGAAGCCATTTCCCTTTGTATGAGATGATAAGAATCCCTCAAAACTTCTGCTTCAGCTCTTTGCAATTCTTTTATTTTAAACTCATTGGCTTTAGCTTTAATTTCGCGCTGCTGTTCTTTTGCATATTTGTCTATAGCCTTCAAGAAATTGCTGGTTTTGCTACTCATTGACACCTATTAAACACCTCCCAAACTAATTAAATTTTAATTCCAATAGCATCCTTTATATATTTCGATATAGAATCTTTTAAGTTACAGTTACCGTGCCTGTCTGGAATTTCGACGATCAAGGGTTTAGACACGTTAAGTTTCACATCATATATATAATCTCTGCAGAGATCCACCAGCCTGTTTGTTATCAAAATTACACCGATATTTTCGTCCGCAATGGCGTTTTTTATAGCGTTTTTAACTTCAGTTTCACCGTGTACAATTTCACCAGGCACGCCAGAAAGTCGCATACCCACTAATGTATCCATGTTATCGCTGAGCAAATGGAATCTCATAATGCACCTTCTTAATTTTACTTTTGTTAAATTTTGCTGTAAATGAACAAAGAAACAAGGAATCCGAAGATACTAACGCCTTCTGCGAGCGCAACTACAATAAGGTACTTACCGAAAAGTTTAGGTTCTTCCGAGGTAGCGCCGATAGCAGCAGAAGCAGCGGAAGAAACTGCCAACCCTGTGCCAAGGCAGGCTAAACCAATAGCGATACCCATGGCGAGATAACCAAGCCCAGTGCCTGAGGAATCCTTTGAAGAAGCCTGCTCTGTAGCGACTGTTTCTTGGGTGTTTGCATTTTCAGCGTGAGTGCATAAAGAAGCAGTAACGGAACAAGTTCCGGCTATCATAACGAAAGATAAAATTTGGCAAGCAAGTACCTTTTTTACATTTTTGCCTTTTTTAAAAGCTAAATTTGCAAAGAACACAGACAAAATCATCAACAATACGAAAAGAAATACAAATAAAATGTTACTCATGAAAAAACCTCCAAAATAATTTTAATTTTTATTTACACGGAACTGTAACAGGTACGAACGGTTTGCCATTACCCTCAAAGAAGCGGCTAAACATCTCGTAGAACTCGAGTCTAAGTACTTGTATGCCTACAAGTAAGCCTTCCAAACCTATTACGAATATATTTCCGAAAATCACTATTATGACATTTCCCACAGGGGGGAGCATATTTGCAATAATAAATATTCCCATCATGAACCCTGCGTGCGACAGCACATAAGCGCCAACTCTTAAAAATGATATTGTGTTTGAGAGATACTCAAGCAAAATTACATATAGTTCAAAGAAACTTTGAGATAAGTAATCTCCCCAAGATTCAGGTTGCCAATTTTTTTTGCCGGAGACGATCTTTCTAAGCGGCTCCTTAAGGAATATCAAGACCATAGGCAAGACTAATAACCCTAAGATGTATACAGGCGTGAACATATGAATCTTTAAAACCAACTGCCCCACTAGCCCTACGATTATTGCCACGTAGAAAATCAATCCACATATGCCGTTTTGGCTGAAAAATAAATTTTCCAAATCATGTAATTTTATTGATAAAGCTATTTTCATTACTATTGCGGCGATTATCAAGAAGATTCCGAGAGCTATTGTAGCTACGATGACTTTCATTATCATCTCGGGTGCCATTACATCTATTGGTTTTTCATCAAGGTTAAAGAGTTTTTTATACATCGGATCAAGTACGTGCTCATACCCAAAAACAGAACCATAAATAGTACCGAAGATTGCCCCCGAAATGCCGCAGCGAACCATTATTGGTCCCAAACTAAACTTTTTAATTTTCCACAAAATTGCTCCAATCAATGCTAAAACCAAACCGTGACCTAAGTCGCCGAACATTATGCCGTACATTAAAGTGTAAGTGATGGCAACAAAACAAGTTGGATCTATATCGTTGTAGTCCGGCAATCCATACATGTCTATAAAAGTCTCGAACGGTCTTGAAAACCAATTGTTTTTCAGTTTAACGGGTGGTTTATGTTTCTTATCCGAGTCAGCTTTTTCGATAGAATATTCTACACCGTCTATTTTATCAAGCTGAGCAGAAAGCTCACTTTCGCTGTCTTCAGGTACCCATCCAACTAAAATAAAACTATTGTGATATTTAGCTGCAAACTTTTTTATACTTGCATAGGTATTCAGTTCTTCCAGTTTAGAATAAAACCGCATACACTGGTCTTTCTGGATATTCCAAAAGGATTCTATTTTAGCCTCAAGTTTTTTAAGATTTTCTTTTTCTTCTTTTATGCAATTTTCTATATGAAGAATTTTACTTTCAGGGGTTCCATCTTTTTCAGAAATTCTAATTCTTTCAAAATATAACCCGGCGAAAATTCTGTCTATTTCCTCGCGGTTTTCAAGGGGGGTAAAGTAAACACCCCAATAAAAATTTTCATCGTTTGTGCAGGGGAAGAAAATAACGTAAGGATTGCCTTCATACGAAAGGAGCTTGTTGTAGCTTTCTTTTGGCAATTTTCCAAACCTTGCCTTTATATATTTGCAATTTGAAACTTTTGTCAAATTTATATCAAGCCCGACAAACGGTTTTATTTGCGAAAGAGATTTCTCATAATTCTCAATAAGCAAATTTATATCTTGTTTTTTCTTTAAAAGCTTTTCAATTTTAACATATAAATAATCCACATAGTCATTAGCTTCGCTTGCAGATACGTCAAAATCACGTATATCGGCGAGTTCGAGCTTATGCCCTATAGAAGAAACGATGCTCTGTAATTTTTTTAAAGGAGCTGAAAATTCATCTTTATCGGTAAAGGGAACAAAGTTTTTATTTTTAGAATAAAACGTTAATGCATTTTCTGGATGAAATATCTTAGATTTTCCACATACCTTGACAACGTTGTCAATAGCAGAAGCAACGCCAATGATGCTTGCAACTTTGACTTTAGAAACAGCCACTTTAAGTCATACCCCCTTATTAGCGTAGAACAATCTATGCCTTCAATATTAAAAGTTTTCTTATTTCGTCTTTAGAGACATTATATCTAATCCCTTCGATTATATTTATGATATTGCTTAGTTCGATTTGAGATAAGAACATATACGAAATAAATACAATGGAAGAGTTGCTGGAAGAATGTATAGCGTGACGGCAACTGTAGTACAGAGCTTTCATAGGTATTTGGTCAATGTAGCTATACTGAATTTTTAAAAGCTTTTTACCTTGAACGATGTTATACATTATTTCGAAGGTATCGGCTTCAGTATTAGCTTTCATCATATCGTTGAGATATTTTTCTTTTATGCTGCCGTTTTTCAATATAGCGAAAGACGAAGCATTTGATAAACTGTGTTTTATTCTTAAAATGCGAATAAAATTGCTATAGTCTATATAAGAGACGAATAAATTTTTCAGATTATTTCTTATTTTTTTATTTTTTATTTTGGTTAAAATTTCAAAAAGTTTAGTATATAAGTAATTATACAGCGCCTGTTCAGCTTTAGATAAGTTTATATCATTGTTATTTTTTATTGGTAAGAGGAGTTTGTAGTAAGGAGTTTTTTCTATAGCTTTAAAAAAGTCATCGTAAGATTTTGCGTTGGACAAAGTTAGTAAATCTATTTTTGTGTGTATTTTAAAAAAATCAGGAACTTTTTTAAAGTAAGAAAAATCTTTTTGTGCTATTAGGGACATCAAAGCATGAATTATCATTTCTATTTCAGCTTTAATGATTATAAAGTCGGAAAAGATTTCCTTAGTGGTGAGTTCGTATTTTCCCAATATTGCAAGGTCGTTAATTGGTTTTTCTTTTAAGAGTGCTTCTAGCTCATGTCGATGGATGTTTATTTCATCAATTTGGCTCAACACCGAAGAATATGCAGTATTATTTTTAAGATAAGAAGCAACTTCGGAAACAGACTTGCAATTTATCAATTCATCATAGTCAAGACCTTTAATTCTTTTGCCGTACATAGCTAAAGCTTTTGCCAAAATGACGTTTGATGAGAAATTAGAAGACATTTTTTCACTCTCCTAACACTCTTTTTACTATATCGTTTATCCACATATCCTTATTATCAAGGTAACTTTTTTCTATACGTTGTGATATATTTTTCTCAGAATTTTTGATAGTTTCTATTTTATCGTCTGCGGCTTTTTGTTCTTCAATTCGGTTATTTTCAATTCTTTTTCTTGCGCGTTCGAGGTATTCCGAACGAATTTTTTTCTTGAGATTTTTTATTTCTTGTTCCAAACTTAATTTTTCTTTTTGAACTTTTTGAGTGACCTCTTGTGCGGCCTTATCCATTTCCATGATTCTTTCGATCATATCTCGCATAAAAACACCTCCGAGAATAAAGAAACTAACAATTTACAAGCCCCAAAACATTTTTCAATATTTTAAATGTTTTTAACAAACATATTATGAAACAGAAAGTTTGTTTTGTCAATGCAAAAATATAAAGGATAGAAAAGCGCAAAAAAGTGTGATATAATTCGAAAATGGAGGGATATTTTATATGAAATATAAGTTCTTTTCGGATAGCCATATTCATAGCGATAACTCATCGAATGCTCTTGATCCGATTGTGAAGATATGTGAAACAGCGGTAGATAGGGGCTTTTATTCAATTACAGTTGTGGATAATTGTGAATGTGATACGTTTGAAAAAAGAGAATATGAGAAATCTTTGAAGCAGCTGTACTTTGAGGCGAAAAAAACTCAGATAAGCTTTGTAAATGATTTACAGGTTTTCTCCGGAATGGAATTATCTCAGATGCATAGGAATATAAAATGTGCGAAAAAAATTTTAAATGCAGCGAATTTTGATTTTGTCTTGGCGGCGGTTCATAATATTAAAGGGTTGAGCGACTTTTATGATATAGATTACAGCGAGGGTGATATATACAATATTTTGAACGACTACCTAGATGAAGTGCTTGAAGTGGTGAACATAGGTTTGTTTGATAGTTTGGCTCATTTCAATTATCCGATAAAGTACATAACGAAATATTTCGGCATAGCGGTAGATTCTGAAAAAGTGGAAGGTAAGGTGCGGCGTGTCTTAAGTGAACTGGCTAAAGAAGGAAAAGCTTTGGAAATAAACACATCGTCTGCGGCTTTTGGGGACGTCTCTATATTTTCAAATCAGAACTTACTGTATGAATTTAAAAAAGCAGGCGGGAAATATGTAACAGTCGGGTCTGGTGCTCACAAAAGCGAAAATATAGGCAGGGGCATAGAGCAGAGCTATGATATGTTGCTGAAAGCTGGGTTTGACAATTTTACTGTTTTTAAAAACAGGGCGCCTATGCAGGTTCCGATCAAAGAAAAAATAACGCAATGAAATGTGGGTGACATTATGAAAATGTATTTTTATTACGGTGTAATGGGGTCTAGCAAAACGGCTATGGCATTGATGAAAAAATTTAGTTTTGAGGAACATGGTAAGAAAGTTGTTCTTCTGAAACCTAGCACCGACACAAGAGAAGGCAGAATAGTAGTTAAATCTAGAATAGGGCTCTCTTGTGAAGCACTGGTTGTAAGCGAAAACGAAAGCATAATGGACTTGCTAATGGGGCAAAGCGGCTACGACATTATAATAGTGGACGAAGCGCAATTTTTGAATCCGAGCCAAGTCGATGAACTTAGGGATTTAACAAATTCGGGTGTTATGGTTATGTGCTATGGACTGAAAACCGATTACATGTGCAAGCTGTTTGATGGGAGCAAACGGCTTCTTGAGGTGGCCGACTCGATAAGGGAGATACAGTCGCCTTGCAAATGTGGCAGAAAGGCGATAGTGAACGCAAAATACCAAGATGGCAAGATTATATATGAAGGGGACCAAATAGACATAGGAGGAAATGAGAAATATACGGCTCTTTGCTATCAGTGTTGGGAAAAAGGAAAACTTTCTAAATAAATTTTGAAAAAGTACTTGACAAAAAGGAGAGGAAATGATAAAATAAAAAGGCTGAAGAAAGCGAAAGTCAGCAAAAGGCGTTGGCTCCAAAAGGGCGGATGCTTACTTTTTTAAATTACTTTGGAAATTTTTCTGGAAAAGAATATACAGTATGTATGTAATATGTATGTAAAATGCTTTAAAAGACTGAGAGTAAATTTCTCTTTATGAAAAATTAGAGAATAAAAATACTGTAAGAAAATAGCAAAAAATAAGAGATAAACTAGAAAAAATAACCAGATAAAAAAGTTTAAAAAAAGTAAAAAAAGTTGTTGACAAAGGAAAAAGCATGTGATAAGATAATAATCACGTTGCGAAAAGAAAGCTTTTCAGCAGCAAGAGGACCTTGAAAATTAAACAACAATCATAACCCGTAATTTCTTTGAGAGAATTTTCGTAACAGAAAAAACTCTGAAGATTACAAGAGTGACGAACTAAAATCGTCAAGCGCAAGCGAAGAAATGAGCAGAGCGCTCTAAATAAAAGATTTAAATTCCTAAAAGGAAATTAAATACAATTTTTAGAGAGTTTGATCCTGGCTCAGGACGAACGCTGGCGGCGTGCCTAACACAT
>OIZV01000080.1_pt1 | contig 66671 bp, 56 predicted proteins | sample 1588681 | NCBI WGS metagenome assembly OIZV01 (sample SAMN03283281) | human gut metagenome | biome: human-associated habitat; material: feces | host: Homo sapiens | place: Peru | collected 2012 | reverse complement strand
CATGGATTCTTTCAGACCACAGTGTGATTTTTTCATCTGTTTTCATAATGATACATTTTCCTTTCTTTGTTATGAAAAGAGTGTATCAGAAAAATATAGTTACTAACAGATACGGATGATTACGTACTTACCCTAAAAAAACAATTATTTCACATTCGCATTATACAAGTCCATAAAATAAGAATCTGTGTGTAGTAGTTCTTCAAAAGTACCTTGTCCAACAATCCTTCCTTCTTTAAAGAGAATAATTCTGTCAAAACCTGCAATGGAATTTAATCTATGTGCAATGGCAATGACAGTTTTATCTTTCATTTTTTGCATAACTGATTTCATTACATTTTCTTCTGTTAAATTATCCATTGCAGATGTTGCCTCATCCAAAATGACAAGTTCGGAGTCTTCAAACCACAAGCGAGCTAATGCAAGTCTTTGTTTTTCTCCACCCGATAAACAAGTACCTTTCTCACCAATTTCAGTATTTAAACCTTCCGCAAGATTTTCAACTAAATGAGATAGTCGCACTTCACTCAATGCCTCCAGCATTTGTTCTTCTGACGCTTGTTTCTCAAATACCAGATTTTCTTTTATTGTTCCGTCAAAAACAGGGGCATCCTGTGATAGATAACTAACTCTATCATACAGATTATTAAGACAAATTTCTTTTAACTCCATGTCTCCTAAGCGAACTTCTCCTTGATGATATTTTAGCAACCCTAATAATATCCTAATCAAGGTCGATTTTCCGGAACCACTTTCTCCTACAAAAGCTATTTTTTCTCCCTTTTGTATTGACAGGCTCAAGCCATCTATAATTTTTCGTTTCTCATATTGAAATGATAAATTTCTTATTGCAATTTTTCCAACATTTGTATTTATTGCGTTACCGTTTCTTAATTGAACATCGTCTTTTAAGCCTAAAAATTCCTCAAATCTCTTATACGACGCCTTGTCTAATTTATATTGGACATAAAGTACATTAAAAATGGCAATTGGCGTATAAGCATTTTCAATCAGTGCAATTAGTGCAACTACAGAACCTACTGTAAGGTTTTTTGTTTTCCATGCATAAAAAAGAATACCAATATCTAACATTGCCACAAGTAGTGCAAATATTGTGAAGAATGCTTCATGAATCATATTCATTTTTACTTTTGATGAAACAATATCCTCTTTTGCATTACAAGTCTTCTTTATTTCACCCGGGAACTGTTTACTCATACGAAATACCAACATTTCCATATAGCCTCTGACCAAATAGTGATTTAATAGTTCTTCACTATTCAAAATCTTTTCTTTTATTTTGTAAAGAAACTTTAATAGAATGTTGGTTATTATAAAAATAACCGTATAGCCTACAAACAGTACATAAGTGACTTTTTCATCTATTTTCCAAATAAAGTATATACTAAAGCCAATGGTAGGAAGTAAGTCACGAATCAAACACAACCAGAAATTGAATAATACATTTCTTCCTGCTGCTGAACCATTCTCAATCCTTTGAACAAGTTTGCCCGTACCTATTTTCTGATATTCCGTATAATCGATTGTACTTATTTTTCTAAGTGACAAAAGCTTAAAATCCAGATAAACACCATGTTCCAACTTCTTTTCAGGGTAATTATCCAGATAATTCATACAATAATTTACCAGCAAAATAAAGCCATATGTTGCAACTCCTGCAAATGCAAGTGTTCTATCAGCCAATCCATCAATAACCTTTTGGAAATAGTCAATCTTGTAATTAGCCACAAATGAATTAAATATACCTAGTCCAATGTAGACCAATATCCATATGCTGTTTTTCTTTAATATTTCTTTTATATAACGCATAACTGTACTCCTTTACATATTGTATTTCAAGCATCAGGGCAGTACAGTCAACGACTACTGGCAAGTTTCTTTTAATCTCAGCACAATCTGCCAACAGTTTACATCAACTGTACTGAGTAGTTATCTCGGATAATTTTCATATCGTTCTCACCTCTTCCTAAAAATTATCTATTATTATATCATAAGAACATAACAATTTCTATCATCAACGGCAATGTATGCTATACTAATGACATGTAAAAGGAGGAGTAGTAATGTTAGAGCAGATAACTCATGTAAATGAGCAGGTAATAGAGGGGCTGTTTCAGATATATGCGGAGTCAATGTCAGATTTGGAAGCGGATTTTACAGATAAGGCAGAGATGAAAAAATCATACGCATCTTTTCTAAAAGGATTTATAGAGAAGCCGAATCAGTTGGTGTTGATAGAAAAGATAGATGGAAAGTGGGTAAGCGGTCTTCGTGTGATTGAAGAAAAGCCGGGAAAATGGTTTGTTGAAGCGGTAGAAACAGCACCTGCATATAGAAATAATGGATATGGGAAAAAATTGTTGCTGGATACGATCGCGTTTTTGAAAAATAAAAATGCAGACAGGATAGAGTGCACAATAGCAAAAGACAACACGGCATCTATAAAAGTGCATTCTGCCTGCGGATTTCAAAAAACGAATGAAAGCCCGATCAACTGTTGGGGCGAGCTGGAAGAAGAAACGGAATTGTATCGGTTTTCTGTTTCAAAAAATAATTAACCTTGGAAAGGACCCCGCCCATGAATGCAATACAACAGCGACGCAGCATACGAAAATACAAAGACACCCCGGTTGACAGGGCACAGATTGAAGAACTGATCCTGGCAGCATCCTTAGCACCATCGGCAAAAAACAGACAGCCATGGAAAATATCTGATATACACAGGAGTGGCAAAAGAACGCTTCCTGCAAAGAATGCAGGAGGGATTGGAAAGAGAGAAAGAACGTAAATCAATCTTACCAGAATCAGCATATGGACTGCCGGATGCGTTTCATACTTTACAGGTCATGAGAGAGGCTCCGGAGCTGATCCGCGAGATCGGAACCGAAAAACAGCTGGTAGGAGCCATCTCGGTCGGCTATCCGGCAGAAGCACCATTAAGCAGACCAAGAAAGCCGATCGAAGATATCCTCGAATACCGCGCGTGATGCTTACATAGCGATCCAGCCAAACGCATTTGCAACGGAGCTGATCAAAATAATGGCGGCAAAGATCGGACATAAATACTGGATCATAAAATTAAAGATCTTTTTCCGGCGGAATGTGCCGTCGCCGAGCAGCATTTCGTCCTCAATCTTTTTGACACCCATGACCTTGGAAACCAGAAGGCAGGTGGCGATCGCTGCGATCGGCATCATAACCGAGTTGGTCAGGAAATCAAAAAAGTCTAAAAACTGCATGCCAAGAATTTTGATGGCTGCAAGAGGACCATAACCGAGCGAGGACAGGCTGCCCAGCGCAAGCATGATGCCGCCGACGATCAAAGTCGATTTTTTACGACCCCAGCCGAGCTCATCCTGAAAAGTGGATACGGCACTTTCGGTCAGGGCGATCGAGCTGGTTAAGGCAGCACATAAAACCAGAAGGAAAAACAGGACACCGACAAAGGAGCCAAAGCCCATACTGTCGAATACCTTTGGAATGGTGATGAACATCAGGGCAGGACCAGCCTGTAAGGTTTCCGGGTCACCGCCGGAGAAAGCGAAGACAGCCGGGATGATCATCAGACCAGCCATAATGGCGATCGCCGTATCAAAAATTTCTACATTTTTTGTAGATGCTTCAATAGACACATCTTTTTTCATATAAGAGCCAAACGTAACAAGAATACCCATTGCGATCGAAAGCGAATAAAACATCTGTCCCATGGCGGCAACGACCGTCATCCAGGAGAAATTATCCGGGTTCGGGATCAGAAAATATTTGACACCTTCCATGGCACCCGGTCTTGTGACAGAGTAAATACAGATCAGCACGGATAAGACAACCAGGATTGGCATCATAAATTTGGAAACACGTTCCACACCATTGCGCACACCGGCGTAGATGATGCTGACCGTAAACAGGGTAAACACGATAAAACAAGGTTCCGTGGAAACACCATTGGAAATAAATGCGGAAAAATATCCGTCGGCTGCAAGGTCAGAACCATGACCGAAAAGATATCCTGCCAGATATTTAATGACCCATCCGCCGATCACGGAATAGTAAGGCACGATCAGAACCGGGATGATCGCGTTGATCCATCCGCCAAAGGAGAGCCAGCCGGATCTGCCGAAAGTGGCAAACGCACCGACCGGACTTTTCTTTGTCATACGCCCCAAGGCGGTTTCTGCCACGATCATGGCATAACCAAACGTCAATGCGAGAACGATATAAACGAGCAGGAAAATCCCACCGCCGTATTTTGCGGCAAGATAAGGGAAACGCCAGATATTTCCAAGACCGATGGAGGCACCCGCCGCGGATAAAACGAATCCGAGCTTCCCGGAAAATGTACTTCTTTTTTCATGTTTTGCATTCATAAATAAACCCCATTCCGGAGCAGAACTGCTCCTGATTTTTCTGTGTTCTATCGTAGCATAAGGAAAGAAAAATTGCCAACAAAAATGGAAAATTACTTTGCTTGTAAAAGCAGCAGGGATTTATTATAATGACTTTAAATTGCAAGGAGCGGGAGGAAAGGATGAAACCATTTGTATCATTTGAACATGTGGGAAAGGTTTATCAGACCGGAGAAGTGGAGATCACAGCCCTGCATGAGGTCGATTTTGAAATAGAAAAAGGAGAGTTCTGTGTGATCGTCGGAAGCTCCGGTGCGGGCAAGACGACCATTTTAAATATCCTTGGCGGGATGGACTATCTGAGCAGCGGGCAGGTATTTTTGGACGGGCAGGAGATCTCAGCCTACGATAAGAAACAGCTGACTGCGTACCGCAGGTATGACATCGGGTTCGTGTTCCAGTTTTATAATCTGGTGCAGAATCTGACTGCGCTGGAAAATGTTGAGCTGGCGGCACAGATCTGCAAGGATCCGCTGGATGCAGCAGAGGTGTTAAAAGAGGTCGGACTGGGGGAGCGGCTCTCCAATTTCCCGGCACAGCTATCCGGTGGAGAGCAGCAGAGAGTTGCCATTGCAAGGGCACTGGCAAAAAATCCGAAACTGCTTCTCTGTGATGAGCCGACCGGAGCACTTGACTATAACACAGGAAAAGCAGTCTTAAAACTGTTACAGGATACCTGCAGGAACAAGGGCAAGACCGTAGTGGTCATCACACATAATCAGGCATTGACCGCGATGGCAGACCGGATCATTACCGTAAAAAATGGAACCGTGGTGAAAATGGAGAAAAATCCACACATTGTGGACATTGCAGAAATTGAGTGGTAAACATGAAGATAACATCAACGATATGGAAGTCGACATTCCGGGAGATCAAACAGAGCATGGGACGATTTCTGGCGATCGTTGCGATCGTCGCACTGGGAGTCGGCCTTTTTTCCGGGCTTAAGGTAACGCAGCCCGCCATGATAAAGACAACGCAGAAGTATCTGGACGAGCATAATTTTTTTGACTATCACATTTTCTCGACCGTGGGATTTTCAGACGAGGATGTCGCAGCGTTTGCGGCACAGGAAGATGTCCGTGCAGCAGAGGGAACGATCGCTTTTGATATTTTATGTGGAGTCAGCGGTGGAAATGAAGTCGCATTAAAGGCACTTGGCATACCGGAAAAAGTAAATGGCATTGTACTGGTGGAGGGACGTCTGCCGGAACAGGAAAATGAGTGTGTGGTAGATGCCAATCTGTACGGTGATTCGGTCATCGGCAAAAAGCTGATCTTATCCGAAGAAAATACGGATTCGGATCTTGACCATTTTGCATACCGGGAATATACGATCACAGGGCGGGTGCAATCCCCGTTATACATACAGTTCGAGCGTGGGACAACCTCGCTTGGAAGCGGACAGTTGAGCGGATTTTTCTATCTGAAACCGGATGGATTTGAACTGGATGGTTATACGGATGTCTATGTCAAATTCGATCAGGATTTCCCGATGTATGCCGATGCGTACGATGCCTATATGGATGCGAAAACGGATACGTGGGAAACGCTTGCCGATGAGCGGGCAAAAGCACGTTATCAGACTGTCACATCAGAGGCGAAAGAAAAACTTGCCGATGCCAGAAAACAGCTGTCCGAAAATCAGGCAGAGGCAGAAGAAAAATTAGCGGATGCAAAACAGCAGTTAGCGGATGCGAAGGCAAAACTGGAAGACGGAGAACAGCAGTTAAAGAAAGCAAAAGAAGAAATAGAACAGGCTCCCGAAGAGTTAGAGAAAAGAGAGCAGCAGCTGCAGGAAGCAGAAACAGAATTAAAGCAAAAAGAGGCAGAGCTAAATCAGGGAGAGATCGCGCTTGGACTGGGATATGCCATGGGAATGGATGCGTTATCCAAAGGGTTAAACAGTGCAGGAAACCTGTTTGGAGGAGATGCAGAAGGAACGGATTCAGACAGTACCCAGATGGATCTTGGCAGCATGAGAGATTCCTTATCTCAGGTGCAGGATGCAAAACAGCAGATCGCGGATGGAAAAGAGCAGATCGCAGCGGGCAAACAACAGATCGCAGACGGCAAAGCGGCGATCGCTGCCGCCAAAAAAGAACTCGCACAGGGCAAAAAGGAACTGGAAGAAAAAGAGAAGGAACTGGAAGATGGCAGGGCAGAATATGAAAAAGGCGAGCAGGAGTACCGCAAGGCAAAAGAAGAGTTTGATACGCAGATCGCGGATGCAAAACAACAGATCGCAGAAGGAGAAAAGCAGCTTGCCGATCTGAAAGATGCGAAAAGCTATGTATTAGGAAGAGGAACGAATGTAGGTTATGTCTGTTTTGAAAGCGATTCCGGCATTGTAGACGGCGTGGCAAATGTATTCCCGATCTTTTTCTTTCTGGTTGCAGCATTAGTATGTATGACGACGATGAACCGGATGGTCGAAGAACAGAGGGTACAGATCGGCGTATGGAAAGCACTGGGTTACAGCGAGAAGAGTATAATGGGAAAATATCTTTTTTATTCCGGCACCGCAGCGATGATCGGTTGTACCGGAGGCTTTATAGGGGGAACCATCCTCTTCCCAAAGGTAATCTGGTACGCATATGGCATGATGTACCGGGTCGACAGCCTGTGCTATGTGTTTGATGGACGGCTTGCAGGTATTGCGCTGATTGGCGGACTGCTCTGCTCCGTTGGAACAACGTATGTGACCTGTCGTTACGAATTAAAAGAGATGGCGGCACAGCTGATGCGGCCGAAGGCACCGAAAGCCGGAAAACGGGTTTTCTTAGAGTACCTTCCATTTTTATGGAAACGATTGAAATTCTTACAGAAAGTGTCACTGCGCAATATTTTCCGCTATAAGAAACGTTTCTTTATGATGATCGTGGGGATCAGCGGATGCAGTGCCTTACTTGTAACCGGATTTGGTGTGCGTGACTCGGTCACAAATGTGGCATCACAGCAGTATCACGAGATCCAGACCTATGATATCAGCGTAACCTGCCAGAATGCAGTCGATGATGCGATGCGGCGTGAGCTGGATGCAGCAATGCCACAGGAGATTGCAGCTTATACGGCAGTGATGCAGGAAGCGGTAGACTTAGAAGCAGACGGCACACAGAAATCCATTTATCTGGTGGCAGCAGATGGGGAACATGCGTTAGAGCCGTTTTTAAATCTGCATACGACGAAAAAGGAGCCGGTTGCATATCCCGGTGTGGGCGAGGCGGTGATCTCACATAAGATCGCGCAGCAATATGACATCAGAGTGGGGGATACGATCGAACTGACCGAGGACGATCAGACAAAAATAGAGGTAAAGGTAAGCGGGATCTTTCAGAATTTCGTTTACAATTATGTCTATCTGACCGCGGAAACCTATGAGAAAGAGACCGGAAAAGAAGCGGAATATCAGACCCTCTATGTGAATGGTGCAGAGGGCGAAGATATGCACCTGCTCGGCACCACACTTGCCAATCTGGATAACGTAGCAGCAGTCAGTGTCAATGAGGATTTCCTGGCACGGTTTTCCAGCATGATGAAGAGCATGGATCTGATCGTGCTTGTCATCATCATCTGTGCAGCAGGACTGGCATTTATCGTGTTATATAATCTGACCAACATCAATATTACAGAGCGTGTGCGCGAGATCGCAACGATCAAGGTACTGGGATTTTTTGAAAATGAAACCTCTGCCTATGTGTTCCGGGAAAACCTGCTTTTGACATTCTTCGGGGCACTGGTGGGACTGGTACTGGGCTATTTTTTACACCGTTTTGTAATGGGACAGATCAACATCGATATAGTGGCATTTGATGTGCATGTGCAGCCGGCCAGCTACTGTTACAGCCTTTTGCTCACGATGGTGTTTGCCCTTTTCGTCAATCAGATGATGAAACGGAAGATTGATAAGATCAGCATGACAGAATCGTTAAAGAGTGTGGACTAAAAAAGTTTGCAGGGGCAGCAGAAAAAGTGTTATAGTGATACTAACGGAAGAATAGGAGGAAGTACATATGGGAAAGATTATCACGATCGGACGAGAATTTGGAAGCGGTGGACGAGAGGTCGGAAAACGACTCGCAGAACAGCTCGGCATTGCCTATTACGATAATGAGATCATTACGGAGATTGCAAAAAGAACAGAGTTAGCGGAGGGCTATGTGCAGCATGTCATGGAAAACAGCCCCTCCAATCTGATGCCGATCACAATCGGAAGAACCTTTTATATGGGCGTTGATCCGGTGATGGAGATGAACAATTCTATTTACAGGGAGCAGAGTCTTCTGATCAAAGAGCTGGCAGAAAAATCTGACTGCGTGATCGTAGGAAGAAGTGCAGATTATATCTTAAGGGAGAAAAAGCCTCTGCGCCTGTTTATTTATGCAGATATCGAGAGCCGGATGGAACGATGCAAAAAACGTGCACCGGAGCAGGAACATTTTACAGACAAAGAGCTGCGCAGACATATCTTGGATATTGATAAAAAGAGAGGAAAATACTATCAGTTCTTCACCGGTCAGAACTGGGGAGAAAAGTTAAACTATGACTGGTGCATCAACACCTCAGATGCAGACATTGAGGCAGTGGTAGACGTCATTGCGCGCTTATTAAAATAACCAGAATGAAAAGATCCGGAGGAAAGAAAACATGATGAATCCAGCTTCAATTATGAAACTGATGAATGCAAAAAATAAATTTACGGAAAACCATCCGAAGGTCGTTTCCTTTTTGGAAAATGTTTTTTCGAGAGGCGTTCCGGAGGGAACCATCATCGAGATGACGGTGACAAGACCGGGCGAGGAACCGATCACAACCAATATGAAAGTAAAACAGTCTGATCTGGATCTGCTTTCCGAGATCAACGAACTGGCAAGATAATCGCCGGGAAAAGGCACCAGATGACAAAAGTTCCATATGATAAGAGTGAGGTTATCTATAGGGAGTATAGAGTGGACTATAATCAGGAACTGTTTTTTGGACTGCCGGGAATGCAGATCGAAACACCCAAAATGCCTTTTTATATGAGTTATCCGATGCAAAATCTGTATCTGACCGAGATGGAATATGAAAAGGATTTAGAACGGATGAAAGAATTATATCCAAGAGAAGTAAAACAGCTCTTGGAACTCGTGGAAGATGAGTGCGATAAGATGGAATATGAGGGAAGCCTCATGTTTGATGAATATCCGGATCGTCTGATGTTAGAACAGGTGGTAGACCGTATTTATCAGAGAGCAAACGGAGATATGGCAGAGCTGGAGGCGGAGCAGTACTGGGGAAGACCGGGTACGCCGCCGCCACCGGGAGGACCATTTCCGCCACCACCGCCACCACCACACGGAAATCCACCGGATCAGGGGATGCATTCTCTGATCGGTGTGCTTTTGAACAATGAAATGTACCGCAGAAGATGCAGGCACAGAAGATGCAGACGCTGGTGGTAAATCTTAATAAAATAGAAAGATTGTGATTTCCATGTTGCGGTTTTTCTGAAAAATGAATACAATATAGCTATCGCGTTTTTTGCGATAGCTATTTTTATGATGCGCCGGAGGGTGCGATAGAAAAGGGAGGAACAAAAGTGCAGAAAGGTGCAGTAAAAGCGACCGTTTTAATTGTTGTATTTTTCGTGTCTGTCATTTTGTTCGAGATATTGACCAATCATGTAAATGAAGATCTGACCACAGAGATGCCGGAGGCGACGTTACCGGTGATCTCTTTTTATGCGGACGAGATCCAGATAAACGAACTCTATGGATATAAAGACCAGATGAATGCTGCCTATATGCGTGATACGATCACGCCGGTGGATGACAGCAGAAAATTGCCGATCCAGATCCAGACTTATCAGAAAGCGATCGACGGGATCTCCTATGAGATCAGGAGCCTTGATGGCGAGCGTCTGATCGCCAATGCAGACGTGACCTCTTATCAGGAGGAAAAGGAGACCATATCGGCAGAGCTTGAGATCCAGAACCTTTTGCAGGAGGGTGAGGAATATCTGCTTTTGATCAAACTGACAAGCGGAGATGAGACGATCTCTTACTATACGAGGATTGTGGAAAAACCGGACAGTCATATGACAGAGTGTCTGACATTCGCTCAGGAGATCAATGAGAAGACATTTAATAAAGAAACGTCGGGAACGCTTGCAACCTATATGGAAAAAACCACAGGGGATAATACGACTCTGCAGTTCGTTTCCTTAAATTCTTCCTTAAAACAGATGTCATGGGCAGGATTTGAAGGAAAGCCGATCACGGATCCGTCCGTGTCGATCAAAGAAATCACAGATACCTACAGTGTCATTGTATTGCAGTATGTCGTCGCCAGCGTGGGAGAAAATGGTGGCAGTGAGTACTATAATATAGAAGAATATTACCGCATCCGTTACACGGAGAGCAGGATGTACCTGCTCAACTTTGAGCGGACGATGAATGAGATCTTCCGAGGAGAAAATGCGCAATTTTATGACAGCTATATCCAGCTTGGCATCCGGGATAAAAATGTAGAATATCGTGCCAATGAGGCAGGAACGATCGTGGCATTCGTACAGGAAGGGGAGCTGTGGTGTTACAACGAGGTGGAGAATAATCTGTCAAAAGTATTCAGTTTCCGTGGCTATGAGGGGATCGACCGCAGGGAAAATAACAATCAGCATGAGATCAAGGTAGTCCGCATCAATGAAGCTGGAAGCGTGGATTATATTGTCTATGGTTACATGAACCGTGGCAATCACGAGGGAGAAGTCGGCATCTGTGTTTACCATTACGACAGCATTGCAAATACAAACGAAGAACTGATCTTCATTCCGTCGGATAAATCATTTGAGGTAATGAAATCAGAACTGGGGCAGCTGATGTATGTCAACGAGGCAGGAGAACTATACCTGATGGTAAATGGAAGTGTATACGGCATTGACCTGAATACGTTACAGATCCGTACTTTGATCGAGGGGGTCGAGGAGGGCAGTTATGCTATGTCAGAATCAAATGCACTGTTTGCATGGTCAGATGGGACATCAGACCAGTCGACCCTTCATGTGATGAATTTTACCAATGAAAATGTCATAGATATTACAGAGGGGACAGGAAGTGTCATAAAACCACTCGGATTTATGCAGGAGGACTTTGTATACGGTATCGCGGCATCGTCGGATATTTTTGAAGATGCAGCGGGCAACGTGACCATGCCGATGAGCCAGATTAAGATCGCGGACGTATCGGGCAAGGATATGGAACTCTTAAAGACCTATGAAAAAGCAGGATATTTTGTTTCCAGTATCGAGATCGAAGGTTATACAATGTATTTAAACCGTATCCAGTATAATGGAACCGCTTATGTTGAGGCGGATCAGGATATGATCATGAACCGGGAGGGCGACAGCTTAAAGGTTGTAGATGTGCATACGAGTACATCGGATGTGAAACAGACCCAGGTACAGCTTACCCTTGCAAATGAGGTAAATAAAAAGCAGCCGAGACTGCTGACACCGAAAGAGACGATCTTGGAGGAGAACCGGACGATCACTTTAAACAGCGACAGACAGGTGGCACTTTATTATGTTTACGTGAAGGGAAAAGTCATCACTACAACGGAGTCCGTTACTGAGGCGATCCGGTCAGCAAATGAAAATATGGGTGTTGTCATCAGTGATGAACAGCAATACATCTGGAAACGTTCGAGAAAGGCGATACAAGGTACTTTAACTGATATTGCAGTGGGGGTTGAAGATGAAAATGCCGACAGTATTGCGCAGTGTATCAATGCGATGCTCGAAAAAGAAGGAATAAATATTAGTGTCAGTGCATTAATTGCAGGTGGAGAGACCCCGAAGAATATCCTGAAAAATACGATGAAGGACGCAAGGATATTAGATTTAACAGGATGCGATATGGAAGAAGTTCTTTATTATGTGAGCTGCGGAAAGCCAGTATTTGCAATGACTGGAAGCAATGATGCAGTACTTTTGGTAGGATATGATTCTGGCAATGTTATCATTTTTGATCCGTTGATTGGAAACGTGTATAAACGAAACAATGCGGATGCCGCGCAGATGTTTGCGGATGCGGGAAACGTATTTTTTGCATATTTAACCAAGTAGAGGGAAAGAATACCGGCATAAAAACGCATAAAAAAAGAAGAAAAACAAAAGGCGTTTCGGTAATTTCTAACGATTCTGGTTTCGGTGTATTGCAAATTTAGTCCTAATGGGTTATATTTTGAGAAGTACTTGAAAAGAGGAAGTGAATGATATGAGCAGAAAAGAAGTAGTAATTTCAAATGTTTCTGAAGAGCATAATAATCCGATCGCAGAATTAGTTCAGGTGGCTTGCCGCTATGACAGCGAGATTATACTGGAAAGCGATAATAGACGTATTAACGCGAAAAGTATTATGGGTATTATGGCATTCAATCCTTCAAAAGGAATGACAGTGAATATCGTGGCTGAGGGTAAGGATGAGGATGAAGCATTAAGTGCAATGGAGAAGTTTTTAGTTTGTGAGTAAATTTTTTTGTTGAGGGAGGATTTATCATGGATAAGAAAATGGCAAAGCCAGATGTGAAACTGGCTGCAAAGGAAACTGCAACAACAGCAAAAGAGACCGTTGTAAATGCAAAGAATGTAGTAAAAGAAACCGCAGCGGATGCGAAAGCAGTTGTAAACACCAAGGTGGAAGAGACAAAGAACGCAATCGTTAAAACAGCGATCGCAAAAGAGATCGAAGAAAAGAAAGAAGCTGTAAAAACAGCTGCAAAACCGGTAAAAGAGAAGAAACCTTCCAGAGCCGCAAAGAAAGCAGCAAAAGAAGAAGCAAAACCGGAGATCTACGTGCAGTATCAGGGACAGGAAGCAGTATTAGCAGAAGTTGTTGAGAAAGCAAAGAACGAATTTGTTGCTGCCGGTCACAGAGTATCTACGATTAAATCCCTCCGTGTTTATTTAAAACCGGAAGAGTTTGCCGCATATTATGTGATTAACCAGAAATTTGCCGGAAGAGTAGATTTATTTTAATACATAGCAAAAACAAAAATATGCGCAGAGAAATTTTTCTCTGCGCATTATTTTATTCATGATAATAGAATGTTCGCGGAGCGTGCATTCTATTATTTGACCCATTGATTCAAAAAAGCATGCACAGAAAATTTCTGCACATGCTTTTTTAGATTTATGACTGCTGCTGTTCTGCTTTGTATTTGGATACAAGGCGTTCGATCCTGTCATATGGATTTAATAAATCACTGATGGAAGAATCATGATTTAAGGTATCGATGATGTAAGCGATATATTTACTCATATCACAGTTGATATAATAAGGTCTGGAGAGCAGTTCCGGTGTCTGGTAAGTCAGGTTTGTGGTAACCACTTTGTAGATGGTTCCGTCTGCAACTGCCTCATCAAACTTCTCAAGACCGTTTGTGAACAATCCGAAGGTAGCAACAACGAAGATACGGTTTGCTTTTCTTTTCTTCAGCTCAGTAGCAACGTCGATCATGCTTTCACCGGAGGAGATCATATCATCAATAATGATAACATCTTTGCCTTCTACGGAAGAACCTAAGAACTCATGTGCCACGATCGGGTTACGACCATCTACGATCTTGCTGAAGTCACGTCTTTTATAGAACATACCCATATCAAGACCAAGCACGTTTGCTAAATAGATCGCACGGTTGGTACCACCTTCATCCGGGCTGATGATCATCATATGATCTGCATCGATCTGAAGATCTTTTACATTTTTTAAGATACCTTTGATAAACTGGTAAGCCGGCTGAACGGTTTCAAAGCCTTTTAACGGGATCGCATTCTGGACACGAGGATCGTGTGCATCGAATGTGATGATGTTATCAACGCCCATAGCAGTCAGTTCCTGCAATGCAAGTGCACAGTCTAAGGACTCACGGGTCGTACGTTTATGCTGGCGGCTCTCATATAAGAAAGGAACGATGGCGGTGATACGTCTTGCCTTTCCACCAACCGCTGCGATGATACGTTTCAGATCAGAGTAGTGATCGTCTGGAGACATGTGGTTTTCGTAGCCACATACTTTATAAGTAAGGCTGTGATTGGTAACATCCACGAGAAGATACAGGTCATATCCTCTTACAGACTCTTTGATCACAGCTTTTGCTTCACCGGTTCCGAAACGCGGAACAGAAGTGGAAATGATATAGGAGTCGCGGCGGTAACCTTTGAAAGCAGGGTCAGTTTCATGCTGATGCTGTCTCTTTTCACGCCAGCTGACCAGGTACTGGTCTACTTTGACACCTAACTCTTTGCAGCTCTCAAGAGGGATAAGTCCGAGCATTCCGTCAGGGATCGTTTCTAGGTTTCTTTCATCGTTTGGCATTTGAATGATTCCTCCATAAAAAATTGTTTGCATATATCTTCAATAGATTACTCTAATGAATACGGTAGTATACATACACTAGCGGCGGCGTTTTAAGATACGGATATCTGCACCAAACAGCTTTAACAGTGTATAGTTGCTTGAGATGCGGGAGAGGACACGTTCAGAATAAATATCCGCGATCTGGTTCATGCCCAGATTTGTGGATATGATCGTTGATTTCTTCCGCAAAATACGCTCATTCAAACATAGAAAAAGCTGGGAAGTCGTAAAAGAGTTGGAAAGCTCTGTTCCCAGGTCATCAATAATGAGCAGATCACAGGTAAAAATGTTCTGATGTGCGGCAAGCGCATCTTCGTCTTTTTCAAATACACCCTTACTTAATATATCAAATAATTGGAATGCTGTAAAATAAATTACAGAATGTCCGCGGTCAAGCAGTTCTTTTGCGACACAGTTTGACAAAAAAGTCTTTCCGATACCGGTGTCTCCATAGAGATAGAGATTGGAAAAGGTATCAGGATGATCAAAATCTGCAACAAACTCATGGCATTTTGCCACGGCGTATTTTGCGGTGGCAAGGGACGACAGCCCGGTTGCAGGGTTAATGTCTTCATCGGAATAATAATCATAGGAAAAGGTAGAAAAATTTTCCCGTAACAGCACTTCGCGCAGATTGGACTGCGTATAAACGAGATTGATAGCAGCCTGTTTAAAACAATGGCAGCGTTTCCCGTCGATAAAGCCGGTATCTTTGCAGTCCGGACACATATAAGAAGGCTTTAGGTAATCCTCCGGGATCTCATAGCGGCGGAGCAATTCGGCACGTTCTGTGCGGTAACGGTTTAACTCTTCCTGATAAGAGGCAAAGGCATCGCTGTTGCCGTCAAGCATTTTTCTGGCAGAAGAGACAGAAAGGGATGCGATCGCCTGGTCGATTTCCCGTAAGCGGGGAACCTTCAGATAGGTAAGCCGGATACGTTCCTCCAGGTCATGCTGGTTTTTCAGTTGTCTTGCATCATAAGTACGGATCAATTCGTCGTACTGCGAATTACTTAAAGACATAGAACCCTCCGGAGTATTACGGTGTATTGGTGGTAAGCAGCATCTGTTCTAACTGGTCGTAATCGTAGGAACGCTGCTTGAAATTGTTGAATTTGTTTTTGGAATTTCCAGCACCTTCTGCGCTGGCAGATGCTGTCTCTGCGGCACGCTTGCTCTGGTGTGCGCTGTCAACTCTTGTGACATCGGACAGATTATGTACCTGCTGTTTCTTCCAGTTCTTTAAAATGGAGTCTGTATAAGGAAAGCTTGGCTGGTGAACGGACTGGATGGTGCGTTCACAGGCTGCAGCGATCAGTTCCAGGGAAAAGCCGTAGTCTTTTTTCCATTTCTCAATATAATCCATTTCAGAAGAAACCAGATCGCGGTTTGAAATACCGAATGCTTTCTTTACCGCAAAGTAAGCCTGACTGTGAAGCTGCGATTCGCGTTTGGCATCCATGACAGTGGTAATGCCTGCCTTTGCCCAGTTAAGCGCGACAGACTGGATGTAATGGATGCTGCTGCGGTCTTTGGTAACGCAGTATTCGATCAGGTATTCGATCAGTTCCGTTGAAAAATGAAGCTCATCATAAAGATAGAGCAGGGTATCGACATCAATGGAGGTTAAGGTGCGCTTTAGATAACGCTCTGCGATAAAAAGCAGTTCTGCAATCTGGTCATTTTCCCGGAATATGGCAATCTCATCTGGTGTATAACTTTTGCGCATGGGAAGTTCTGCCGTGGCGGATTCCTCCGCTGCCTCCTCCTCATAGGGCATGTCCTCTTCTATCGGGGCTGCTCCTTTTTTGGTCGAATCTAAAATGGTAACACCGGTCAGATTATGTTCCTTATCATATTCCAGACGTAAAAGATGCATGCGTTCCCAGTAGCTTAAGGCACGTTTGACATCCTTTTCGGTGTGTTCAAACTTATCTGCAATGGAAGAAAGCGAAACCGAGGCATCCGGTGCGTTCATCAGGCGCAGCAGATACAGATAGATCTTTACAAATTCGCCATTGGCATCTGACATATACTCGTCAATAAAAATATTTGAAACGCTGGTTGCAGAACAATCAGTGTCATTGTGTATCATAATCTTTGGCATAAAGTATCAGCTCGCTTCCATATATAGTGAAAATTTTTACGTTCCAAATTATAGCACAGGAATTTTCAAATGAGAAGTATCTTTTTTGCCAAAACCCTCTCCACAGGCGGCGAAACCCGGATTGTGGATAATGTGGATAAAATGTGAGTATTTTTTCGAAAAAGGGATTATGGAAACTGTAAAAAGAAAACAGGTACTGGTTTCATAAGGTTTTATAAAAAAATAATAAACAGATTATGTAAACAAAAAAATCCACACTTAACCGTTGAAGTTTTCCCCAATTAAGTGTGGATAATGTGGATAACTTAGTTTCCTAAAAGGTGTTCACCCACGTTTACAATGTCTCCGGCCCCCATAGTTATCAACAGGTCACCGTTCATACAATTTTTTAATAAAAATTTTTCTATTTCTTCAAAAGATGGGAAGTAGTGGCAGTCGGTACCTTTTTTCTCAAGAACTTCCAGCAGATCTTTTGAGCTGATGCCGTAGGTGTTTTTCTCACGGGCAGCGTAGATGTCAGCAAGAACGACTACATCGGCAAGAGACAGCACATCCGCAAAATCATTTAAGAAAGCCTTGGTTCTGGAGTAGGTATGCGGCTGGAACACTAAAACGAGCCGTTTGTGTGGATAATTTTTGGCTGCGGTTAAGGTCGCACGGATCTCGGTCGGGTGATGCGCATAGTCATCGATCACAGTGACACCATCGACGGTTCCCTTATACTGGAAACGTCTGTCGGCACCGCCAAAGGCACTTAAGCCGGCAGCGATCGCTTCGGCCGGGATCTTTAAGTCAAGCGCAAGCGCGATCGCGGCAAGGGCGTTTGAAACATTGTGCATACCCGGAACGTTTAAGGATACTTTCATCACCGGGGTATCGTGGTGCATGGCGGTAAAACTTGCACATGCTTTTTCGTTGAACGTGATATCTGCCGGATGATAGTCACAGGAATCGGTAAGACCAAACGTGATAACTTCGTTTGGCAGTCCTTCTGTGAGTTCTTTATAATTATCAATCTCACCATTGAGCAAGATCGCACCATCTTTTTTCGTGTTGGACAAAAACTGATGGAATGAATGACGGATATCCTGAATATCTTTAAAAAAGTCGAGGTGTTCTGCTTCTACATTTAATACGATGCTGTATTTCGGATAGAAGTGCAGGAAGCTGTTTGTGTACTCGCATGCCTCTGACACAAAAATATTGGACTTGCCTACTCTTAAGTTGCCATCTAAAGCTTTTAAGATGCCACCGACTGTAATGGTCGGGTCTGCTTTGGCAGCTAAGAGGATCTGGCTGATCATGGAGGTGGTAGTCGTTTTCCCGTGCGTGCCTGCAATGGCGATCGAGTTTTCGTAGTTATCCATAATCTGACCGAGGAGTTCAGCGCGGCTCATCATAGGGATGTTTAATTCTCTGGCGCGAAGAAACTCCGGGTTATCTTCACGGATGGCAGCTGTGTATACGACAAGGTCAACGCCCTCTTTGATGTTGGAAGCTGCCTGACCGTAATAAACCGTAACGCCCATATGTTCCAGATGTCTGGTCAGATCAGATTCTCTGGCATCTGAACCGGAGATCGTAAAATGCTCTTCTAAGAGGATCTCAGCAAGACCGCTCATGCTGATGCCTCCAATGCCGATGAAATGAACATGCACCGGCTGGTTAAAATTAATTTTATACATGATAATTACCTGCCTGTTTCAAAGAATTTGGGCAAAGCTCTACAGGGTAGAACGTTGCTTCCTAATTATAACCTTATATAATGAATTTGCAAATTCTTTTGGGATAATTTTTTATCGACCTGGTTTCTCTGAAAACGAAAGTAATCGAAAAAAATTGTATAATATGACAAAAAACAAACAAAATTATAAAAAAAATTGTGAAAACTGATATACATAATCGACAAAATATGCTATAATAAAAATTACCAAAAGAAATAATTAACATTGACTAGAAAATGACGAGAGGTGATTGACGTGATTAGAAAAGAAATGATAGCAATGCTATTAGCTGGAGGTCAGGGAAGCCGTCTGGGCGTGCTTACCGCAAAAGTTGCAAAACCTGCAGTCGCATTTGGTGGAAAGTATCGTATTATCGACTTCCCATTGAGTAACTGTATTAATTCTGGCATTGATACCGTCGGTGTCCTGACACAGTATCAGCCATTACGTTTGAACACGCATATCGGGATCGGTATTCCGTGGGATCTGGATCGCAATAATGGCGGCGTTACCGTGCTCCCTCCTTATGAGAAGAGCGATAACAGCGAGTGGTACAGTGGAACTGCAAATGCAATTTTCCAGAATATGAATTACATGGAGAATTATAATCCGGAATATGTTCTTATATTATCAGGAGATCATATTTACAAGATGGATTACGAGGTCATGCTTGATTTCCATAAGGAGAATCATGCAGATGTGACGATCGCAACCATGCCGGTTCCGATTGAAGAGGCGAGCCGGTTTGGTATTGTCATTGCAGACGAAAACAAAAAGATCGAAGACTTCGAAGAAAAGCCAAAGGAGCCACGCAGCAACCTGGCATCCATGGGTATCTATATCTTTAGCTGGAATGTCTTAAAAGAAGCATTATACGCGATGAAAGATCAGAGCGGATGCGACTTTGGAAAACATATCATTCCGTACTGCCACGAAAACGGCAAACGGTTATTTGCATATGAGTACAATGGCTACTGGAAAGATGTTGGAACCCTCGGTTCTTATTGGGAAGCCAATATGGAGCTTGTAGACCTGATCCCGGAGTTCAACCTGTATGAAGAATACTGGAAGATCTATACCAAGAGCGATATTATCGAGCCACAATATCTGTCAGCAGATTCTGTGGTGGAAAAGAGTATCATCGGAGAAGGATCAGAGATATACGGAGAGGTCTATCACTCAGTCATTGGGGCTGGTGTTACAATCGGAAAGGGTACGGTGATCCGTGATTCCATTGTAATGAAAGGTACCTATATCGGTGAAAATGTTACAGTTGACAAGTCAATTATTGCAGAAAACTGCCAGATAGGAGATGGGGCAGTACTTGGAGTAGGAGAGGAGAAACCGAACAAGTTAAATGCAAGTATTTATTCTTTTGGTTTAGTAACAGTTGGAGAAAAATCTGTCATCCCGGAGGGCGTAACGATCGGTAAGAATACGGCAATATCCGGTGTCACAGAAAAAGCGGATTACCCGGATGGAATCCTTGAAAGCGGTGAAGTAATTATTAAGGCAGGTGACTCAGTATGAAGGCAATAGGTATTATTTTAGCTGGCGGTAATAACAGCCGTATGCAGGAACTATCCAACAAGAGAGCAATCGCAGCAATGCCGATCGGGGGAAACTACAGGAGCATTGACTTTGCACTCAGCAACATGAGTAATTCCCATATACAGACCGTGGCAGTACTGACACAGTACAGTGCACGTTCCTTAAATGAACACTTGAGTTCCTCTAAATGGTGGGATTTCGGCAGAAAGCAAGGGGGGCTTTATGTCTTCAATCCGACCGTGACCGTAGACAACAGCTGGTGGTATCGTGGAACTGCAGATGCGATGTACCAGAACATCAGCTTTTTAAAGAGACGCCATGAGCCATATGTGATCATCACAAGTGGTGACTGTGTCTACAAGATGGATTATAACAAGGTACTGGATTTTCATATTGAGAAAAAGGCTGATATTACGGTAGTCTGCAAGGACGTACCGCCGGAGGAGGATGTCAGCAGATTTGGTGTGGTACGGATGAATGAAGATTCCAGAATCATTGAGTTTGAGGAGAAACCGATGGTTTCCCAGTCTAATACGATCTCGACAGGTATCTATATTGTAAGGAGAAGACAATTGATCGAGATGCTTGAGAGAAGCGCAGAGGAAGGGCGTTGGGATTTCGTAACTGATATTCTGATCCGTTACAAGAATATGAAACGGATTTATGGTTACAAGATGAAAGAATACTGGAGCAATATCGCTACGGTAGATTCTTATTATCAGACCAATATGGATTTCCTGAAACCGGAAGTGCGTAAGTACTTCTTCCGGGATGAACCTAAGATTTATTCCAAGGTGGATGATCTGCCACCTGCAAAATATAATACAGGTTCCGATGTACGCAACAGCCTGATCGCAAGTGGATGTATCATCAACAGTAAGGTGGAGAACTCCGTTCTCTTCAAGAAAGTATTTGTTGGCAAGAACTGTGTTATTAAAAACTCTATCATATTAAATGATGTCTATATTGGAGACAATACGCACATTGAGAACTGCATCGTAGAGAGCCGTGATACCTTAAAGGCAAATACATATTACTGCGGTGACAATGGCATCAAGATCGTTTCCGAGAACAACGAACGCTATGTGATCTAGCGGGGATGGCAAAAACGATATAAAATACGCATGAGCATACGAAACAGCATAAAGGGGGACATAGAATATGCAGATTACGGACGTGAGAATCAGAAAAGTAGAAAAAGAAGGCAAGATGAAAGCAGTTGTATCCATTACCATTGATGAAGAATTTGTGGTACATGATATCAAGATCATCGAGGGTGAAAAGGGATTATTCATCGCCATGCCAAGCCGTAAGGCAGCGGATGGAGAATATCGGGACATTGCACATCCGATCAATTCAGAAACAAGAGAGCGCATCCAACGTCTTATCCTTGAAAAATACGAGGAGACATTAGCGGCAGAAGAATAGGAGTCGGATTTTTACAAACACTTTGGGGATAGTAGATCAGATAAAAGGCAAAGCGGCTGTATCAGTATGTGCTGTACTGATACAGCCGCTTTTTATGGCAGAAATCACTTGTAAATTCCGAAAACTCTTGTAAAATAAAAGGTAGACTGCCGGAAGACCGGCAAACGAAGAACCCGCAGATGCGGAAGAATGAGAGGCAATTATGGAACAGTTAAAAGCAGTGATCCTTGCGGCAGGAAAAGGAACCAGAATGAAATCAGACCTGCCCAAAGTCGTACATACAATAGAGGGGAAATGTCTGGTAGACTATGCAATCGAGGCGGCACAGGGCGCAGGTGCAACCGATATCTGCCTGGTGCTTGGCTATAAATATGAAGTGGTTCATGAAAAGATTGAGCACAAAGACGTGAAATTCGTGTTACAGGAGCAGCAGCTTGGAACCGGACATGCGGTATTATGTGCGAAGGATTTCCTTGGAGATGATGGTCAGACGATGATCCTCTTTGGAGATACCCCACTGATTACGGCAGAGACACTTTCCCGTCTGAAAAAGTATCATATCCAGAATAAGAACACCGTAACCGTATTATCAGCAATGATCGATGATCCGACCGGATATGGACGTATCATCCGTGATGCAGACGGCAATTTTGTAAAGAGTGTAGAGCACAAGGATGCGAACGAGCAGGAGTTAAAATCCCATGAGATCAACTCCGGGATGTATATTTTCGATACAAAAGAACTGAAAGAGGCACTGGGCAAATTACAGCCGAACAATGCACAGGGAGAATATTATCTGCCGGATACGCTCACAATTATAAAAGAAAAAGGACTTCGGGTAGATGCTTATACTTTAGATGATCCGGAGGATATTACGGGTGTAAATGATCAGGAGCAGCTTCGCGCGGCAGCAGTTATCATCCGCAGAAGAAATGCGGCAGTAAAACACTAGAAGAACAGGAGAACGGCATGTTTTTAATAGTCGGACTTGGAAATCCGGGAAAACAGTATGAGCATACCAGACACAATGTTGGATTTGATGTCATGGATGCGATCGCAGAGAAATATAATATCAGTATCACAGAAAAGAAACATAAGGCACTTTGTGGCAAAGGAGTCATTGGTGGAACGAAGGTCGTACTGGCAAAGCCACAGACCTATATGAACTTAAGCGGAGAGAGTATCGCAGAACTACTTAATTACTACAAGATGGACCCGGAAGAAGAGATGATCGTCATTTACGATGACATCAGTCTGGCACCGGGCAATCTCCGCATCCGCAAAAAGGGAAGTGCCGGAGGACATAATGGCATAAAAAATATCATTGCCATGACAGGCACCCAGAACTTTTTACGCATCAAGGTAGGTGTAGGGGAAAAACCAAAGGGCTGGGATCTGGCAGATTATGTGCTGGGGCATTTTGATGCGGCAGACAGGGCGGAACTGGAAGAGGCGATCGGTCATGCGGTAGCAGCGACAGAGCTTATGATCTCCGGCGAAACAGATGCAGCGATGAATCAGTTTAATAGCAAGAAGAAAGAATAAATAAAGCGATGATGAAAACATTCACAAAACCTCTGCAGGGACTGAAAGAGTTTGAAGATGTAGAGGCAGCCATCGGAAAGAAGCACGCAGGAAAGGGAACGATGCTGCAGATTTCCGGCTGTATTGATTCTGCAAAACCACATATGATTTACAGTGTAGACAATGGTGCGAAAAATCGCATCATTGTTACGTTTAGTGAGCAAAAAGCAAAGGAATTACAGGAAGAGTATCAGTTTTTCTCCAAACGGACAACCTATTATCCGGCAAAAGATATCCTTTTTTATCAGTCCGATATCCGGGGAAATGTGCTGACCGGAGAGCGGATCAATGCTTTAAAGATGATCACGGAAAAAGAACCATGTACGATCATTACCACATTTGATGGTCTGATGAATCCGATGCCTCTGCCGGGACAGTTCCTCCAGTCTTTGCGAAAGATCGCACTCGGGGATGAGGTAAATCTGGAAGAGCTGACCAGACATCTGGTAGAGATGGGGTATGAGAAGAATTATCAGGCACAGACGATGGGCGAGTTTTCTGTCCGCGGCGGCATTATCGATGTCTTTCCGCTGACAGAAGAAAATCCGATCCGTATTGAACTGTGGGGAGATGAGGTAGACTCGATCCGTTCCTTTGATGCAGAGAGCCAACGCTCGATCGAAAATCTGGAAGAAGTGCTGCTATATCCAGCCTGCGAGGTCGTGCTGACAGAGGACGAGCGCAGAGCGGGGATTGAAAAGATGCGCAAAGAGGCGGAAGAGGTGTCCGCACAGTTTCGCAGCCAGAGAAAGACAGAGGAAGCGTACCGTTTAAAATCAGCCATTGAGCAGGTGGCGGAAGAGGCAGGAGAATTGCAGATCAGTGCGGGCTTAGACGCATTTCTTTCCTATTTTTGCAAGGAGCGCGTTTGTCTGCTTGATTATTTTAAAAAGGATGATGTGATCGTTTTTTTAGATGAGGCAGCGCGTTCCATGGAGCGCGGCGTTGCGACGGAGACGGAGTTTTCCGAGAGCATGAAACAGCGTCTGGAAAAGGGCTATATCCTGCCGGGACAGATGCGGGAGATCTTTTCCTACCGCGAAATAGTAGGAAAACTCGAGAGTTACTGCTGTATTTCTCTGGTGGCACTGGATCTGAAAAATAAATATCTGGATATCAAAGAGAGGTTTCATATTGATACCAAGACGGTCAACCCATACAACAATAGTTTTGAATTGCTGGTAAAGGATCTGACCCGTTATAAAAAGAACGGCTATAGCACGATCTTACTGTCAAGCTCGAGGACCAGGGCAAAACGTCTGGCAGAGGATCTGATGGAAGAAGGATTAAGCGCATTTTATTCAGAAGACTTTGACCATGAGGTCAAGCCGGGTGAAGTGATGACCGGGTATGGCAAGATAAAACGTGGCTATGAATATCCGCTGTTAAAATTTGTTGTCATATCAGAGAGTGATATCTTTGGCGGAGAAAAGAAGAAAAAGAAGCACCGCAGGATCTATGAGGGGGAGAAGATCGCAAGTTTTACCGATTTAAACATCGGTGATTATGTTGTGCATGAAAATCATGGACTTGGAATCTACCGTGGAATTGAAAAGATCGAGGTCGATAAGACCGTAAAAGATTATATCAAGATCGAATATGCCGGTGGAGGAAACCTCTACATCCTGGCAACGCAGCTGGAACTGATCCAGAAATATGCCGGCGCGGATGCCAGGAAACCGAGATTAAATAAACTGGGCGGACAGGAATGGAATAGGACTAAGACTAAGGTGCGTGGAGCGGTCAAAGAGATCGCACAGGACCTCGTCCGGCTCTATGCTGCGCGCCAGAGCAAAGAGGGATTCGTGTATGGACCGGATACGGTCTGGCAGCGGGAATTTGAAGAGATGTTCCCGTTTGAGGAGACTGAGGATCAGGAACTGGCGATCGAAGCGACCAAACAGGACATGGAGAGCACCAAGATCATGGATCGCCTGATCTGCGGAGATGTCGGATATGGAAAGACTGAGATCGCCATCCGTGCAGCGTTTAAGGCAGTTCAGGACGGAAAGCAGGTTGCATTCTTAGTGCCGACGACGATCCTGGCGCAGCAGCATTACAATAATTTTGCGCAGCGCATGAAAGATTTTCCGGTAAATGTGGATCTGTTATGCCGGTTTCGCAGCCCTGCGGAGCAGAAAAAAACGATTGAGGGGCTGAAAAAAGGCTCCGTCGACATCATCATTGGAACACATCGCCTGTTATCCAAAGATGTGGTTTATAAGGATCTTGGACTGCTTATCATTGATGAGGAACAGCGGTTTGGTGTGGCACATAAGGAAAAGATCAAACAGATGAAAAACAACATCGACGTGCTGACTTTGACGGCAACGCCGATACCCAGAACACTGCATATGAGTCTGATCGGGATCCGCGATATGAGTGTGCTTGAAGAACCACCGATGGATCGTATCCCAATCCAGACCTATGTGATGGAATTTAATGAAGAACTTGTGCGTGAGGCAATCGCCAGAGAACTTTCCCGCGGCGGACAGGCGTACTATGTGTATAACCGGGTCAAAGAGATCGGGGATGTGGCAGCGAAGATCGCAGAGCTGGTGCCGGAAGCAAACGTTGCCTATGCGCACGGACAGATGAAAGAGACGGAACTGGAAAATATCATGTACCGTTTCATCAATGGGGAGATCGATGTACTGGTGTCCACCACGATCATCGAGACCGGACTGGATATTTCCAATGTCAATACCATGATCATCCATGATGCGGATAATATGGGACTCTCCCAGCTCTATCAGCTCAGAGGGCGTGTGGGACGTTCGAACCGGACATCGTATGCGTTTCTGATGTATAAAAGGGATAAAATGCTAAAAGAGATTGCGGAGAAACGACTTGCCGCGATCAAGGAGTACACGGAACTGGGCAGCGGATTTAAAATTGCGATGCGCGATCTGGAGATCCGGGGGGCTGGAAACCTGCTTGGAGCCGAGCAGCATGGACATATGGAGGCAGTCGGATACGATCTGTACTGCAAGATGTTAAATGAAGCGGTAAAAGAAGCAAAAGGCATTGCGGTGGAAGAGAGTTTCGATACTTCGATTGACATTGATATCGATGCGTACATCCCGATGGGATACATCCCGAATGAATTCCAGAAGCTGGATATTTATAAGCGGATCGCGGGGATAGAGACGGAAGAAGAGACCGAAGAGATGTTAGAGGAACTGTTAGACCGCTTTGGAGATCTGCCGAAATCGGTGGAAAATCTTTTGTTTATTGCCAAAATCAAGTCAATGGCACATCATGTGTATTTTACAGAAGTGGCACAGAAAGGCAGTCATCTGAAATTTACACTCTATGAAAAGGCAAAGATCGATGTGGCAGGGATACCGGAGTTTGTCGCAGCGCACAAGGACAGCCTGCGGTTTGTGGCAGATGCAAAAGCACCATATTTTATCTGGGAATTAAATAAGAATACCAGAGAGAAAAAAGCAGACACCAAAGACATTTTGGAAGCTTTCCTTTCCGAAGCAGCAGAGATCCTGCTTCCGGGAAGCACAGATACGAAATGAAAAAAATCTTGCGACCTGTAGGAAAAAGCACTATAATGGAACAGGTAATGTCCCGGAAAGGGAAAATCAGGAGGAACCTATGAGAACAAAAAGAATAACCGCATTTCTACTTAGCATGGTAACGGCTGTATCACTTCTTGCAGGATGTGGCGGTGTAGATAAAAATAAAACAGTAGCAACCTTAAACGATGAACCGATCTCACTTGGCATAGCCAATTTTACCGCAAGACTGCTTCAGGCAAATGCGGATGATTTCTATCGTCAGTTATTTGGAGAAGATGTGTGGTCGAGGGATATGTATGGTTCCGGCAAGACGATGGCAGAGAGCTTTAAAGAAGATGCGATCAAGACCGTGCAGGATATGTATACCTTACAGCTTCATATGGATGACTATAATGTCAGCTTAAGTGATGATGAGAAAGCAGCCATTACAGAGGCGGCACAGGCGTTTATTTCAGATAACGACAAGGATGCCTTAAACGCACTGGGCGCAACAGAGGATATCGTGGAAGAATATCTGACACTGACAACCATCCAGACCAAGATGCGTGAGGCGATCATTGCAGATGCGGATACTGAGGTCAGCGATGATGATGCAAAGACCAGCTCTTATAGCTATGTTACCATTTCAAAGACTGATTCTACGAGCAGCAGTACAGAGTCTGTGGATGGAACCGAAGTGGCAGAGAGTACGGAGGAACAGGAAGCACAGGCAAAAGCCGAGGCAGAAGAGTTTGCCGCAAAAGCAGCCGAGGACGGACTGGAGGCAGCAGCCGATAGTTACGGATATACTGTCAGCACAGGAACGTTCCGTGCAGATGGAGAAAACAGCAGCATAAAAGAAGAAGTGTTAAATCAGTTGCAGATGTTAAAAGAAGGTGGCATTTCAGGCGCGATCGATACAGACAATAGCTATTATGTTGTTCGTCTGGACAAGGAGTTTGATGAGGATGCAACCGAAGAAACCAGACAGAGCATTATCAAAGATCGTCAGGATACCCTGTATGATGATGTGTTAGCAGGATTTGAGGAGAAAGATACCTGGAAACTGAAATCCAAAGTCTGGGATACCGTTACCTTTGATAACCTGTTTACGTTGGTAAAAGACAGTACAGAGACCGTGGAAAACACAGAAGCTACGACTGAATTACAGTAAAATGGCAAGGTACCTGAGAGATTTGGGTGCCTTGTTTTTTACAGAAAGGTACGTTTTACAATGAAAAAGAATAATATTGTTCTGATCGGTATGCCGGGCGTCGGAAAGAGTACTATCGGTGTGGTGCTGGCAAAAATGCTGGGATATGATTTTATTGATGCAGATCTGGTGATACAGGAAAAAGAAAAAAAGTTACTGCGTGAGATCATCGCAGAAGTTGGCGCGGAAGGGTTTATTGAAGTTGAGAACCGCGTTAATAGCAGCATAGAGGCAGAGCATGCCATCATCGCGACCGGTGGAAGTGTTGTTTACGGCGCAGAGGCAATGGCGCATTTAAAGGAGATCGGTACGGTCCTGTACTTAAAGCTTCCTTATGAGGAACTGCAGAAGAGACTGAGAGATATCAAGGGCAGAGGTGTCGTGTTAAAAGACGGACAGACCTTAAAGGATCTATATGAGGAACGTGTTCCCCTGTATGAGAAATATGCGGATCTCACTGTAGATGAAGAGCGGTGCAGCATAGAGCAGACGATTGATAAAATATTAAAATTAAAGGATCGGTTTTAATGCAAAAGAGAATGTTTTCTGGAAAAATAAAAGGAAGTGCCATAGCAGCAGGAGTTTTTCTGCTGCTTTTGGTGCTGTTTTGCGTTTCAAGAGAATACAGTTTAGGACAGGCATATCAGAGTGTCAGCGTGGACGGAACTGTGGTGGGATATGTGCCACAGGATCTGGATGTTTCGGTGGCATTCTGCGAGGCGAGGAGAGCACTTGCCGCCGAAAATGATGAAAAATTATGTATGGATTATGTCTGGAGTGCAGATACTGAAAAAAAACCATTTGTCAGACTGCAGGGAGAAGAGGCATTTCAGGAAACATTAAAGAGTGTATTGCAGGAAAAGATCATTTCCGATAAAGAGCAGGTTTATACGGTTGCAATAGGAGACTATCGCGGCAATTTCAAAACGCTGGAGGATGTGGAGTCATTTTTGGATCAGGTAAAGGATCACACGGAGGGTGCAGAGGCGTATCAGACAACAGTACGCACGGAAAACACCCATATGAGCGGATTGCTGCGGGCACAGTTGTCTACGACTGCGGCGGGGGAGAATGCCATAGATGGAACCGGCGAGGCAGAGAGCTTTTTAAGTGCAGGAAGTATGTCTGTTTCCGAGAAAGTCCTTGCGGAAGAGACGGCAGGGAGTGATTTTGATGTGACACAGACCTATCAGACCGGAGTCCTTGACATGAAATTCGTGGAGCAGGTTGAGGTATACGAAAATTATGTGGCGCAGGGCAACCTCTCAGACATCGCAAAAGCGGTAGAGGAAGTAACAAAAGAGAAGGAATCGAATAAAATATATGTAGTAGAGAGTGGAGACTGTCTTTCCGTCATAGCTTTGGATAACAATACGACAGTGGCATCCATTATGGCATTAAATGGCATGGAGAGTGCGGATGCGATCATCCGAGACGGACAGGAGCTGATCATTGCAGTGCCGGAGCCGGATCTTAAGGTACGAGTGACAAAAGGTGAAGTCTACGAAGAGGATTACGAAGAAGAACCGATCATTATCGAGAACAATTCCTGGTATACAAATCAGGAAGTGGTACGACAGGAGGGAACGACCGGACATCGGGAAAGAAATGATGTGGTCGTGTATGAAAACGGAGTGGAAACCAACAGAGAACTGCTGGCAGAGCGCGTGATGGTGCCGTCGACTGCTGCAGTCATCGAGCAGGGAACGGTAATACCACCGACGTATATCAAACCGATCGCAGGAGGACATTTTACGTCAGGCTTCGGACGGCGCTGGGGACGAATGCACAAAGGAGTGGACTGGGGATGCCCGGTTGGAACAACTGTGTACGCATCCTGCGGAGGAACCGTAATACAGGCATCTTATAATGGAGGATACGGCAATAACGTGGTCATCAGTCATCCGGATGGCAGAATGACCAGATATGCACATAACAGTAAATTGTTGGTAAAGGTTGGACAGAAGGTGGAGCAGGGCGAACCGATCGCTCTTAGCGGAAGTACGGGGCGTTCTACCGGGCCGCATGTGCATTTTGAAATCTATATCAATGGTGCGGCAGTCAACCCATTAAAATATATTAGCAATTAATGGAAGGAAACTGTTTATTTACAAAGAAAAGCAAATTGTGATATAATTGCTTGACAGATGCACATAATAGTCACTATAATGATGTGTTTGTATGAAAGTGTTCATAGAGGTGTGATATGGATCAGTATGTGATTAAAGGTGGAAATCCTTTAGTGGGTGAAGTGGAGATCGGTGGTGCAAAAAATGCAGCACTTGCAATTATTTCTGCAGCAGTCATGACGGATGAGACCGTTACAATAGAAAATCTCCCGAATGTCAGGGATATCAATGTATTATTAAATGCGATCGAGAGCATTGGCGCAAAAGTAGACCGGTTGGATGCCCATACCGTAAAGATGAACGGATCTTTTATCCGTAATTTTGTTGTGGATAATGAATATATCCGCAAGATCCGTGCGTCTTATTATCTGCTTGGCGCATTACTTGGAAAATATAAACATGCGGAAGTGGCACTTCCGGGTGGATGCGACATCGGAAGCCGTCCGTTTGACCTGCACTTAAAAGGATTCCGTGCATTGGGGGCAACCGTTGACATCAGTCATGGAATGGTAATTGCCTCCGCAGAGCGTTTAAAGGGAACTCATATTTATCTGGATAAGGTTTCTGTTGGGGCAACGATCAACATTATGATGGCAGCGGCACTGGCAGAGGGCAAAACCATCATTGAAAATGCAGCAAAAGAACCACATGTTGTAGATGCAGCAAACTTCTTAAACAGTATGGGAGCCAATATCCGCGGTGCAGGAACCGATGTCATCCGTATTGTCGGAGTGGAGAAACTGCACAAGACAGAGTATTCTATTATTCCGGATCAGATTGAGGCGGGAACTTTTATGTTGGCAGCAGCGGCTACCAGAGGTGATGTGACCGTGAAAAATGTTATCCCGAAGCACTTAGAGGCAATCAGTGCAAAGCTGCTTGAGATCGGATGTGAGGTAGAAGAGTTTGATGATGCAGTCAGAGTGGTTTCTTCCAAACCAATGCACCATACACAGGTAACGACGTTACCATATCCTGGTTTTCCGACGGATATGCAGCCACAGATGGCAGTTGTACTTGGTATCTCTGAGGGAACAAGTACCGTGACAGAAAGTATCTTTGAAAACCGTTTCAAATATGTCGGAGAGCTGGCACGCATGGGAGCAAATATTAAAGTGGAGAGCAATATTGCCATCATCAGTGGAGTCAATAACTACACTGGAGCGAGAGTCAATGCACCGGATCTGCGAGCAGGAGCGGCACTGGTCATCGCCGGACTTTCCGGAGAGGGCATTACTGTGGTAGATGACATCTACTATATTGAGCGTGGCTACGAGGAATTTGAAAACAAACTTGCATCGCTTGGTGCACTGATCGAGAAAGTAAGTACAGAAAAGGACATTCAGAAGTTTACGCTGAAAGTATCATAGAGATAAGGTAATAGGTACAGAAAAGGGAGATGCCGTCTGGCATCTCCCTTTTTACGTTATAAAATAGATTGAATATGTAATTCACTTTGTGTGGATAAATCCAGGCATTCACCATCGTCAAACTGGATGATCGGTTTGGACAGATGGTTCTGATTTAACATAACAATGGTTGCTGTTCTGCCATCATTTAAGATGATACGGTTGCTCTGGTAGGTCTGAGCGATATGTTTTAAGAAAGTTAAAACATATTTTGGGTTGTATTTTTGCAGACCGTCTTTTTCGAACAGGCTGATCACCTGGAACGGACAGAGCGGTGGACGATGCGGGCGCGCTGCGGTCATGGCATCGTAGACATCTGCAACGGCAACGATCAGAGCATAATTGTCAATATCTTTGGAAAGTCCCATTGGATAACCGGAACCATCGCATCGCTCGTGGTGTAAAAGAGCAGCAATCTTGATGTGCGGATCGATGGGAAGATTTTTTAACAGATCATAACCGTAACGAGGGTGCTTTTTGACCAGTTCAAATTCTTCGTCGGTATACTGTCCGGGCTTATTTAAAATGTCATTTGGAATTAATAATTTGCCGATGTCATGAAGCAGACCACAAAGCGTAATGGTGTCTAAGACATCAGGACTTACTTTGAGCCATTTGCCGAACCGGCGACAGATCAGTGCAACATTTAAGGAATGGGCATAGGTGCTGTCATCGTAAGAACGCATGTTGTTGAGCATGTCAAACAGATCCAGTGAAGTTTTGCACGAATCAAACAACATGGTAACCTGTTTTAAAAGGTCGTCTGTATCGAGTGGCTTCTTCTGGAATACATAGTTTTCGAAGCTGGTTTTAATCGAATTGAGCACAAAAGAATGGTCAAACTGAAAGGTCTGGAACTGTTGGGAAGCCTTTACCTTCTGTGAATAAGCAGGTGTATAGGAAGGCTTTTGCCTGACCGGTTGTTCTTCGGCTGCAATTATCTCCGGCGCATCCGTATCCTCGCATTCAATACAGATTTCCTTGATATTGTAAAAAGATAAACGCAAAATAGAAGATTTGGTAAGGGTAACTCCCTTCTCCAAAATAGTCTGACCACTTTTGGTAGCGACAGTATCGGCAGTAACCATGCCTGCCTCTAAATTATTCAGATTAACTTTTCTCATTAAAAAACCCCTATCTGCAAAAATGCATTTATAAAACTAGTATAGATTCTTAGTGAAAGAAAGTCAATAAAAAAACCTTGACAGCCTATGGAAATCGGTGTATCTTAATACGCGTAGTAATTTTTAATTTCATAAGTTGGCTGAATTTTCTTATTCAGAGTGATGGAGATACAAAGGATCTGTGAAGTCACGGCAACCCCTACAGGGAAGGTGCCAGCCTGAGCGAGCAAGAAAGGACAGGAAATCATTGAGATGGACTGTGAGTTCGAACAATAAGAGGATTTGATGTTTTTGTTCATATCCACTTGTTTTTCGCAAGTGGTTTTTTTATGCGAATAGTGGGTGCTTGCATGAAGATTTGACGAGCATCGCGATAAGGGGAGTAGCCAATTTACCAATGCAAAAGGAGTATAAAAGATGGAAAAAAGATTATTTACATCAGAGTCTGTAACCGAAGGACATCCTGACAAAGTCTGTGATGCCATTTCCGATGCAATCTTAGATGCCTGCATGGCAGAGGATCCAATGAGCCGTGTTGCATGTGAGGCAGCAAGCTGTACCGGTTTCGTATTAGTAACCGGAGAGATCACAACGAAAGCACAGCTTGATGTACCTGCAATCGTTCGTAAAACCGTAAATGAGATCGGCTATAACGATGCAAAAACAGGCTTCGATGGCAATACCTGCGCAGTTATGGTAGCACTGGACAAACAGTCACCGGATATCGCAATGGGTGTTGATAAAGCATTAGAGGCAAAAGAGGGTGTATTAAAAGATGACCTTGATACCGGAGCTGGTGACCAGGGTATGATGTTTGGTTATGCAACCAACGAGACACCGGAACTTATGCCATACCCGATTTCTTTGGCACACAAGCTGGCATTACAGCTTACCAAAGTGAGAAAAGATGGTACTTTAAGTTATTTAAGACCAGACGGAAAAACACAGGTTTCCGTAGAATATGATGAGAACAACAAACCAGTCCGTTTAGAGGCAGTCGTATTATCTACACAGCATGATGATGATGTGACACAGGAGCAGATCCATGAAGACATTAAGAAATATGTCTTTGATCCAATCCTTCCAAAGGATATGGTAGATGCAGATACCAAGATCTACATCAACCCGACCGGACGTTTCGTGATCGGTGGACCACACGGAGATGCAGGTTTGACCGGACGTAAGATCATCGTAGACACCTACGGTGGATATGCACGTCACGGCGGCGGTGCATTCTCAGGAAAAGACTGTACAAAGGTAGATCGTTCTGCAGCTTATGCAGCACGTTATGTTGCAAAAAATATCGTAGCAGCAGGACTTGCAGAGAAATGTGAGATCCAGCTTTCTTATGCGATCGGTGTGGCACAACCTACTTCCGTTATGGTAGATACCGTTGGAACCGGTAAACTTTCCGATGAAAAGTTAGTAGAGATCGTTCGTGAGAACTTCGACTTACGTCCAGCCGGTATCATCAAAATGCTGGATTTAAGACGTCCGATCTACAAACAGACCGCAGCATATGGACATTTTGGACGCCCAGACTTAAATCTTCCATGGGAAGCAGTAGACAAAGCAGACGTTCTGAAAAAATATTTATAAGAAAATGTTTTAATGAAAAGTTTAGATTATTTTACATAAAATGAATAGGATTCAGAACTTTTCATGGTATAATAGAGTTGTTGTATTGCAGGTGGAAACACCGGATACGACAACTCTATTTTTGTTAGGATTAAATTTACCAGAGGAAGACAGGATGAAGTTTAAGAATAAGATCATTATTTCATTTTGTATTATTTTATTTGTACCTATTCTATTAGCGGTACTGGTATTGTTTGGATTTCAGAAGATACAGATCAAAGCAATCGAGCAGACCTATGGGATTGCAGGAAATGATTACAATTATCTTTCAAACTCCACACAGTTATTGCACCGTTTTACCAAAGATTCCTATGAAAAACTAAAAAGCGATGCTGAAAAGCATCCGGAGAAATTCGAAGATGATACCTATCTGGACGAGGTCAATGAAGAACTGAGGCAGAAATGTTCTTATCTGGTTGTGCGCCGGGACAATGCCCTGGTTTACATTGGCACGGATGCCGGAAATTCGCTTCTGACACAGCTACCGGCATATGGGGAAAACAGCAACAACGCCTATTCCGGGACTTATATTGACGGAGATGAGCAGGCACTGATCAAGCAGGTTGATTTTGTCTATCCCGGTGGCGGAGAGGGAAGTGCGTTTATCATTACCGTATTAGAGGACAGTGTGCCGGAGTTAAAGAGTCTGGCAGTCGATGGGATCGTATCTATCTTTTTAATTCTGGTACTTACCGCATGTATCCTTACCGTGTGGATCTATACAAGCATGATCAACCCGATCAAAAAACTGCAGACGGCGGTACAAAATATCAAAGAGGGAAATCTTGATTTCACGATCGAGGCAGAAAATGACGATGAGATCGGAGAATTATGCCGGAGTTTCGAGGAGATGCGACAGCACTTAAAAAACAATATCGAAGACAAGATCGTCGGTGAAAAAGAAAATAAGATGCTGATCAGCAATATTGCGCATGACCTGAAGACCCCGATCACAGCGGTCAAAGGCTATGCAGAGGGACTGATGGACGGAGTCGCAGATACCCCGGAAAAACGGGATAAATATATCCGTACCATTTACAATAAGGCAAATGAGATGGATACGCTGATCAACGAACTGACCTTATATTCCAAGATTGATACCAATCGCATTCCATATAATTTTGCTAAGATCAATGTATCGGATTATTTTATGGACTGTGTGGAAGAGATCGGGCTGGATCTGGAGGCAAAAAATATCGGGCTTGGCTATTTCAACTATGTAGATGAGGATGTTCAGATCATTGCAGATCCGGAGCAGCTCCGCCGTGTGATCAACAACATCATCGGCAACTCCATCAAGTATCTGGACAAACAGAAAGGATATATCAACATCCGTATCAAGGATGTCGGTGACTTTATCCAGGTTGAGATCGAGGATAACGGAAGAGGAATTGCCGCAAGGGATCTGCCGTATATTTTTGACCGGTTTTACCGGGCGGATGCATCCAGAAATTCGGCAACCGGAGGCAGCGGCATTGGCTTGTCGATCGTGAAGAAGATCATTGAAGATCATGGTGGAAAAATCTGGGCGACCAGCAAGGAAAGCATCGGAACCGTCATGTATTTTGTAATACGAAAATATCAGGAGGTATACAATGAGCAAAGTATTGATAATTGAAGATGAGATCGCAATCGCAGAACTGGAAAAGGATTATCTGGAACTCAGCGGTTTTGAGGTGGAGACAGAGAGTGATGGCACAGTAGGACTCAAACGTGCACTTTCTGAGGATTTTGATATGTATATTTTAGATCTGATGCTGCCGGGGATCGATGGATTTGAGATCTGCAAACAGATCCGGGAAGAGAAAAATACGCCGATCCTTATGGTATCTGCCAAGAAAGATGATATTGATAAGATCCGCGGACTGGGACTTGGCGCAGACGACTATATTACAAAACCATTTTCTCCGAGTGAACTGGTAGCCAGAGTAAAAGCACATCTGGCACGTTACGAGCGTCTGATCGGAAGTAATCAGGTCGAAAATGATGTGATCGAGATCCGTGGCATCAAGATCGACAAAACTGCAAGACGTGTCTGGATCAACGGAGAGGAAAAACAGTTTACCACCAAGGAATTTGATCTTTTGACCTTCCTGGCAGAAAATCCGAACCATGTCTTTACCAAGGAAGAACTTTTCCGCAAAATCTGGGATATGGAATCCATCGGAGATATTGCAACGGTAACAGTCCATATCAAAAAGATCCGTGAAAAGATTGAGATGAATACGAATAAACCACAGTACATAGAGACCATATGGGGGGTAGGATACCGCTTCAAGCTGTAAACATAAGCAATGTGTCAGGAGAAACAATGGAATTACAGATATTATATGAAGATAACGCCATTATCGTCTGCAAAAAGCCGGCGGGCGTGGCAACGCAGACAAAGCGTCTGGGGCAGGCGGACATGGAAAGCCTGTTAAAAAATTACCGTGCCGGAAAAGGAGAACCGCCCTATATCGGAGTGGTGCACCGGCTTGACCAGCCAGTAGAGGGCGTGATGGTCTTTGCAAAGACCAAAGAAGCCGCGGCAAATTTAAGCCGCCAGATCGCAACAAAGGCTGCAGACAAATATTATTATGCGGTGACAGACGGTGTGCCGGAGCAAAAGAAGGGAACGTTAGAGGATTACCTTCTGCGGGATGGCAGGACGAATACTTCCGAAGTGGTGTCTAAGGGGAAACCGGATGCAAAGCGTGCTGCTTTAAGCTATGAGGTGTTAGAGCAAAAAGATGGCAGGGCAGTACTTGCCATCAAGCTGGAAACCGGGCGGCACCATCAGATCCGGGTACAGCTTGCGCATGCAGGATTTCCAATCGTCGGAGATAAAAAATACAATTTTAAAGAGCACATGGCATCTTCCGGGAGCACACTCCTGCTCTGCTCTTATAAGATCGGTTTTTCACATCCAAATTCACATAAGAAACTGGAGTTTGAAATTGACAAGCCTTATTATTTATCATAGAATAAACAATAAGGCAATTTTTTTTGTAAGAGTAAGGAGAACAAGATAATTATGGCAAAGGACAAGAAGCTAGTTGAAGCAATTACCTCTATGGAAGAGGATTTTGCTCAGTGGTATACAGATGTTGTAAAAAAAGCGGAGTTAATTTCCTATTCTTCAGTGAAGGGATGTATGATCATCCGTCCGGCAGGATATGCGATCTGGGAAAATATCCAGAATGAGTTAGACCGGCGTTTCAAGGAGACCGGAGTAGAGAATGTCTACATGCCGATGTTTATACCGGAAAGTCTGCTGGAGAAAGAAAAAGACCATGTAGAGGGATTTGCACCGGAAGTAGCATGGGTTACTTATGGTGGATTAAATCCGTTACAGGAACGCTTATGTGTCAGACCGACATCTGAGACATTGTTCTGTGATTTCTATAAAGATATCGTGCAGTCCTATCGTGATCTGCCAAAAGTATATAACCAGTGGTGTTCTGTTGTAAGATGGGAGAAAGAGACACGTCCATTCTTACGGTCCAGAGAATTCTTATGGCAGGAAGGCCACACCGCACATGCAACCGCAGAAGAGGCAGAGCAGAGAACCATCCAGATGCTGAATCTGTATGCAGATTTCTGTGAAGAAGTACTGGCTATGCCGGTTGTCCGTGGACAGAAGACAGAAAAAGAAAAATTTGCAGGTGCAGAGGCTACCTATACCATCGAAGCACTGATGCACGATGGAAAAGCATTACAGTCAGGAACCAGCCACAACTTTGGTGATGGATTTGCAAAAGCATTCGGCATCCAGTATACCGATAAAGACAATAAATTACAGTATGTTTACCAGACTTCCTGGGGTATGACCACACGTCTGATCGGTGCGATCATCATGGTACACGGTGATGATTCCGGTCTGGTACTGCCTCCACGTATCGCTCCGGTACAGGTTATGGTGATCCCGATCCAGCAGCAGAAAGAGGGCGTGCTTGATACAGCAAGAGACGTCTGCGAACGCATGGGTAAGGTATGCCGTGCAAAATTAGACGATTCGGACAAGAGTCCGGGTTGGAAATTCTCAGAGCAGGAGATGCGTGGTATTCCGGTTCGTATCGAGTTAGGGCCAAAAGACATTGCAGCAGGAAAATGTGTGGTTGTCCGTCGTGATACCAGAGAGAAGATCGAACTTTCGCTGGATGAATTAGAGACAGCAATCCCACAGTTATTAGAAACAATCCAGAAAGATATGTTTGAGCGTGCAAAAGCACACCGTGATTCACATATCTGGGATGCACATAATTACGAAGAATTCAAACAGATCGCAAATGAAAAACCTGGTTTCATCCGTGGTATGTGGTGTGGAGATCAGGCGTGCGAAGATAAGATAAAAGAAGATCTTGCAGTGACATCACGCTGTATGCCATTCCAGGATCAGGAAAGAATCGCAGAGACATGTGTCTGCTGTGGAAAACCGGCACATAAATTAGTATATTGGGGAAAAGCATATTGATCATCTACGGAATTATAACAGAGGGATGAGATAAGGACAGGGTACCCTCTTTTGAGGGTGCCTTGTCTTTTACATAAGATGATAACGTTTCCGGTAGCGTTTGCAACCAGAACAATCAGGGGGGAAGATGATGGAGAAGTATTTTAACGGAGCAGTGGAGCAGCTCTTAGATGGGTTGGGGAATACGCCATTCAACAGCTTTATGGTACGGTACAATGGGGAGTTTCGTATCAGTGAGCTGCCCGTTTTTGGAGAGATCAGAAAACGGACGGATATTTATGTTGCGACACATGAATTTGTCAACGGAGAAATCGCAGGGGGATATGAACCATATCTTTCTGTGATCTGTGAGATGTTCCGCAAGCATATGACCGGCAGTTTTGAGGATTTTCTTGCGGGATGTGATGTCTATTATCTGCAACGGCCGGTAATCTTAAGTTATTTTGAGACCGGGGTCTGCAAAAGAGAGGAACCGGTGCTGTTAGATGAAGTGGAATATGAGCAGGAGCGCATGATTCAAGCCTTAGAGAATATGCTGTTTCGCCTGTCGAAGGTCTGTCCGATCGCAATTTTTTTGAACCATTTCCAGTATGCGACATGGAGTACGATGGCTCTGACAAAACGACTGATTTCAAAGGAGAATCCGAATATCGGACTTTTTATCGGTGTCAGTGACTTAGGTTCCATGCCGGAATTTTTAATACCGGTATGGGATGCCATTTATGAAAAATTAGATGATGGAAGCAGAGTTTATCACATTGGAAATGCGGAAACAGTCAGAAAAGAGCCGGAAAGAGTGGAAGAGACTGGTGAGGTGGCAGACGAGGAGAACTATCGGAAACTCACGAATCTGGTGGCACTTCTTGATTATGAACAGGCATCGTATCTGTTAAAAAAGATCGAGCGCCGGATCAAATTTGACAATTTAGAAGTGGCAGATGAGATGAAATATAAGATGCTCCATCTGTTGGGTGAGGTGTCCATTCTCATACAGGACATTTCAAAGGCACTTGAGATCAGCGAAGATTTAGAGAAGATCCATCTGCCCGGAAAAGAAAAAGATTGCCACTTCAAGCAGGATTATCTGGTGGCAACGGCATATATGTATCAGGGAAAATTACAGGAAGCACTTGAATACACGAGGCGGGCGCTGGCAGCTGCAGACGAGATGGGTAGTGAACATGGGATATTTTTGGCAGAACTGATGGAAACCCAGATCCAGATGTCCGGGTGGTATAATATATTTTTCTGTGCACAGGATGTTAAGGTAAAACAGGAGCTGATCCAGAAACTGATCCGGAACAATTTCCAGAATCATCTGGCACATATTTACATTTATGCCTATGACAATAAACCGGAGATCGTGGCAAAGGCATATCGTTCGGAAGATCTGCTTTTGTATTTCAGCAAGGGCGTCAGGATTGCGAAAAAGATTGGAAATGAGCAGCTCATCTATATGGCATATCAGAAAAACATCATGCTGGCATCTACCAACGGAATGTATGAGATTTCATTATTATATTCCATCCGTACCTTTGAATCACTGAGGAATAAGGAGAGCATTGAGGCGGGAAGGATTTATTCCGGTGTGGCATACAACCTCTGTGCAATGGGAGAAAATGAGCGCGCAAAAAAATATTATGATAAGGCAATCAAACTGTTTTATTATCTGCGCAGATCTGAGGACATTGCAGAAGTGGAGTATAACAGGGCACTAAACTGCATTATGTGTGGGGAATACAGTGAAGCAGAAGAGTATCTGACAAGGTGTATGAAAGCAGTCGAGAAACTGCACTTAAACAGTCTGCGAGTGTGTAATCTGTCGAAATTATATGGACTGCTCGCACTGGTTGCTATTTTGCAGGGAAAGCGTTTTCACTGTGAACGTTATCTGAGTAATTGCAGACAGTTTTTAAATTACGTGCTGGAAAAAGAACAGCTTGGTGGAGAGATCGGAGCTGTACATGATTATGCCAAGGTGGATGACGATATGTTTTTATATACGTTTTCAAAGGCATTGCTGGCACGTTTTGACGGACAGGATGAGAGGGCATGTGTGCTTTTTGAACAGGCAGAAGGTTACCTGAAATGTTCGGAAGGAAACCAGTTCTTCAGTCAGGCATTGTTCCGTAAGAGCAGGATGGAATGCTTTTGGGATCTGGGCGATCTGGCACAGTATAAGCAGGAAGAACAGGTGCTGCGGGACTATGAAAAGCAGCATGGCAGGTTTGAGAGCAGGATGGAAAATATGCTGAAGAAGCTGCCTCCGGTCGAGGAGAAAGAGCAGCTGGTCACAAGAGAGCAGCTGGATGAACTGCTGGCACAGGAGAGCGTGCTTTTGGCATATCAGAGTAAAAAGAGCCAGCTGGATTTTATCTCAACCTGGCAGAACCTGATCGATGTGACCGGGGTCAGTGCAAAAGAGATGATGGAAGCGGTGATGAAGACTTTTTTAAACCATTTCAATATCGACTGTGCCATGTATGTGCGCTACCGGGACAGAAAGCCGCAGGTTCTCTTTAACAATACTGGAAAGGAAATGACAGAGCAGATATCAGGACAGTTAGAAGCGGCATTCCGGCAGAACATGGGAGGTTTCGTTATTTCCAAGATCAGCAGTAATTATGCAAAACATAAAAATGTCACTTCTATTTTTGGCGAGGATGAAGTGTGTTCAATGGTGGCAATCCCGTTTTTTAATAATGAGAAAATGGAAAGCTATCTGATCACTTATGTTCTGATGAAAGATAACTGGCACTCTTCGGTCAATCGGTATATGTTAGACGAGGATGATCTGAACATGTACCAGATGCTCTTCCGGGAAGTAAAGTATTCTTTGAATCGGATCGAGGCATATGATAAAATATACGAGATGAACACGAAGCTGTATTTATCTGCGGTAACGGATCAGCTGACCGGCATTTATAACAGGGAGGGCTTTTACCGCAAGTTAAATTCTCTGATGGGAGAGTTTAAGCGGGGTGAGAAAAAACCTCAATTGGGCTTAATGTTTATTGACCTGGACAATTTTAAGCACTATAATGATACTTTCGGACACGATGTAGGAGATCTGATCCTGATTAAGATGGCTGAGATCTTTGGACAGACCTGTGCAGACCAGGGGTTTGTCTGCCGTTACGGCGGGGATGAGTTTATCATCGTATTTTATACTGCAGATAAAAGACAGCTTGAAGACCGGGCAAAGCAGATCTATATCAGAATAGAAGAGGCAGAAGGGTTTGGAGCAGAGATCGCACAGACTTTGGGAGAGCAGATCACAATCCGCAAAGAAGAGCGGATCTCCTGCTCGATCGGCATCGTGGCGAAAGAAAAGATTACAGAGGAAGAAGAGATCAATACGCTGATCAAACAGGCGGATGATCTGCTTTATACTATAAAAACGTCGACGAAGGGAACCTATCGTATATGAAGATCGCATTGCCGGAAAAAGTAAGTTTTATTATCAACACGTTAATGAGGGCGGGATATGAAGCGTATGCCGTGGGCGGCTGTGTGCGTGATGTCATGTTAAACAGAACACCGATGGACTGGGATATCACGACTTCTGCAAAGCCGCATGAGGTAAAACAGCTTTTCGGGCACACGATCGATACAGGTATTTTACATGGTACGGTAACGGTAATGCTGGAACAGGAAGGCTTTGAGGTAACCACATATCGGATCGATGGGGAATATGAGGATGCCAGACATCCAAAAGAAGTTTCGTTTACGTCAGACCTGCTGGAAGATCTGAAACGGAGAGATTTCACGATCAACGCGATGGCATACAATGACACGCAGGGACTTGTGGATGCCTTTGACGGAGTCGGGGATTTAAAACGCGGGATCATTCGCTGTGTGGGACGTGCAACGGAACGTTTTTCCGAGGATGCACTCCGCATGCTAAGAGCAGTGCGTTTTTCAGCGCAGCTGGGGTTTGTGTTAGAAGAGGAGACAAGAGCAGCCATTGTAGAGCTTGCACCAAACATTGCAAAGGTGAGTGCAGAGCGCATCCAGATGGAATTAGTCAAACTGCTGACGTCAAACCATCCAGAAGAGATCCGCACGGCATATGAGACGGGACTGACCGCAGTGTTTTTACCGGAATTTGACCGCATGATGGAGACAGCACAGAACAATCCGCATCATTGTTATACGGTTGGAGAACATACACTGATGGCGTTGCAGGGCGTAGAGGCGGACAAGGTACTGCGCTTTACGATGCTTTTGCATGATGTGGCAAAACCGGTCTGCCGTACGACAGATGAGAACGGGACCGATCATTTTTACGGGCATCCGCAGAAGGGAAGCGAGATGGCGCGAATGATCCTGCGCAGACTGAAGTTTGATAATGATACGACAGACCGGGTCAGTGCACTGGTGCGCTGGCATGATGACAACCCGGAGCTTTCGTCAAGATCCGTCCGCAGGGCGATAAGCAGGATCGGGCTGGAGCGCTATCCTGCATTGTTTGCGGTAAAACGGGCGGACACGCTGGCGCAGAGCATGTATCGCAGGGAAGAAAAGCTGAAATATCTCCACGATTATGAGATGTTATATCAGGAAGTGATGGAGAAGCAGCAATGCCTTACCATAAAGCAGCTTGCAGTGACAGGAAGTGACCTGATCGAGGCAGGCATGCAGCCGGGAAAAGAAATCGGCAGCGTGTTAAAGAAACTGTTAGAACTGGTGCTGGAAGACCCGGAATTAAACACGAAAGAGAAACTGCTCAAACAGGTTCATAATTTAAGAACCCCTCTCATATGATGAATAGACACGGTGGGAAACCGTGGAATCATCGTATTGGAGGGGTTCCTTATGTATAATCGGCCGGAACAGATATTAGAGCAATATGACCTTACTGTAAATGCGATTTCAAAAGGTCGGGAAAGTTATCTTTGCGATACCAGTCAGGGCGCGAAGATTCTGAGGGAATATAGAGGCTCAAAAGAGCGGGCAGGATTTTTGACACAGATGACAAAATTTTTAAAGGAGCAGGGATTGAATGTGCCTGCGGTCATAGAGACGAAAGAGGAAAGTCCCATTGCTGTGGACGAAGATGAGACAAAGTATATCCTTACTGATCTTTTGACAGGAGCGGAGTGTGATACCAAGCGAAGGGATGACATGATGGAGGCAGTGCGGCTGTTGGCACGGTTACATAATCTTTCGGAAGGGTATCCGGGTGAAATCCCGGAATTTGTAAAAGAAGACCCCGGCATGCTGCTGGAACTCTATCAAAAACATAACAGGGAACTTCGAAAAGTAAAAAATTATGTACATGCAAAGAAAAAGAAGAATGAATTTGAGATGCTTTTTATGGGGCAGTATGCGCAGTTTATGAAAAAAGCGGAGGAAGTGACCGAGTTACTTGCAAAAATGGAACCGCAGGAATATATGGTGGGCTTCTGTCATGGAGATTATAATCAGCACAATGTGCTTTTTAAAAAGCAGGACGGGGCAATCGTCCATTTTGATTCTTTTTCCTACCGGGTAAGGATGAGCGACCTTGCCAATTTTTTGCGCAAGATGATGGAAAAGAACAACTGGAATACCGGGCTTGGGATGGATATGATACAGGCATATCACAGGGAACGTCCGCTGACGGAGCAGGAACTGAAATATCTGTATCTCTATCTGGCGTATCCTGAAAAATTTTGGAAGATCGCGAACCGCTACTATAATTCCCACAAGGCATGGCTGTCCGGCAGAAATATTGAAAAACTGGAAAAAGTCATTGCGCAGGAAGGTGCGCGTGAGCAGTTCTTAAAGATGCTCTTTTGCTTTACCACCTGTTAAAATTCATGTATAATAGGGAGACGAAACAGGAAGAAACAAAGAGAAAAGCAGGTGGAATGATTGAAGACAAAACATAAGCTTATGCTCTGTATGACAGGTCTCGTCCTACTCCTTAGCGCGTGTGGCGGGGAAAACAAAGGCGTGTCGACGGCAAAATATTATTATCCGAAGCAGGAGAGTGAAACAGAGCAACAGAATACAGAAGAAACAGCAAAAGGTGATACCACGGCTGGAGCACAGCAGATCTCTGATCTTGGAAGTGACCAGTTTATGATACTGGAAAATGATATGACGGGAGAGCAGCTTATCTTAAAACAGATTGCGTCGGGAAAAGAATACGTTTATCATTACACGCTTGCAACCAGATTTCTGGATAAATACGGAAATCGTGCAGCGGTCTCTTGTTTTGAACCGGGCAGGGTCATCTGTGTCAGGGAAAAAGACGATCAGGGGAAAGCGGTTGAAGTTCAGATTTCAGATGAAGTCTGGGAATATCCGGATGTGACACGTTATACCATTGATGAGAGCAGAGGGATCTTTAAGATTGGGGAGGAACGTTATTCCTATGATGAAGATCTGTTCATCCAGGCGGATGGCGATGTCTGGACACTATCTGATCTGACAGAGAATGATACGATCCGTCTGGTAGGAGTCGGAAAAGAACTGATCTCGGTTGCAGTAACGACCGGGCATGGAGAACTGGTCCTGAAGAACACGGATCTGTTTGACGGAAGTTTTATCCAGATCGGGGAAAAGATTTTTGCGGAGATCACACCGGATATGACACTGGAAATCCCGGAAGGAACCTATACGGTGACGGTGGCAAACAATGGATATGGTGGAAGTAAAGATGTTACGATCAAAAGCGGGGAAAAAGTAAAACTGGATCTGGATACCTTAAAGGGAGAAGGCCCTAAGATGGGGAATATCTTATTTGCAATTGATGTCGAGGGTGCAATCTTACAGATTGACGGAGAGGTAAAAGATTATACCAATCCGATCCCACTTCAGTATGGTGTACATACACTTACGGTCATGGCACCGGAATACGATACCGTCAGCAAGAAGCTGTTTGTAAATTCCGAGGAAGCGACGATCGCGATCGGACTCTCCAGTGAGGGAACGGACACGAGCGATACCACGGCATCGGAAACAAGCAGTGAGAGCACGGAAACAAATAGCACGACAACGGATACGACACAGCCAGGATCTTTGGCAGGTTCACTTGCCGGTTCCTATGCGGGCGGAAGTACGGCAGGAAGCACGTCGACTGGAACGTCAACCAGTGGGACAACAACGGATGGCAGTACCAGCGGAACGACCAGTGGAACGGTAACGGATGGAAGTACCAGTGGAACGGCCAGCGGAACAACATCCACTGGGACATCCGGTGGAACGTCAACAGATAGCAGTACAGACTATCTTTCCACTCTTTCGGAACTGCTCTCGATGCTCTCAGGAGACAGCAGCAATTAATACTTGAAAAAATAAGACAGCAAAGATAATATAAACATGTAGAGGATACAGGATCTAAGATATAGGAGGAATAAGATTTATGGGATACAAAGAAAACTACGAATCATGGCTCAACAATCCATACTTTGATGAGGACACCAGAAAGGAGCTTCAGAGTATTGCAGGGGACGAAAAAGAGATAGAAGAACGTTTCTATATGGACCTTGAATTTGGTACTGCCGGACTTCGTGGTGTGATCGGTGCAGGAACTAACCGTATGAACATCTATACCGTTCGTAAGGCAACACAGGGACTTGCAAATTATATCTGTAACGTAGGCGCACAGAAAAAGGGTGTTGCCATAGCATATGATTCAAGAAGAATGTCACCGGAATTTGCAGATGAAGCAGCATTGTGTCTGGCTGCAAATGGCATCAAAGCGTATGTATTTGAAAGTTTAAGACCGACCCCGGAACTTTCCTATGCCGTGCGTAAACTGGGATGTACCGCAGGTATCAACATTACCGCAAGCCATAACCCGCCAGAGTACAACGGATATAAAGTATACTGGGAAGATGGCGCACAGATCACACCGCCACATGACACCGGTATCATGGATGAGGTAAAAAAAGTTACCGATTATGCGACGGTTAAGACAATGACTTTGGAGGCTGCAAAGGAAGCCGGACTTTATCAGGTGATCGGAGCAGACATCGATGATCCATATATTGCAGAGTTAAAGAAACTGGTACTGCATCAGGATTGCATCGATGCAGTGGGAGCAGACATGAAGATCGTTTACACACCACTTCATGGAACCGGAAACATCCCGGTACGCCGCGTATTAAAAGAATTAGGATTTAAAAATGTATATGTAGTGCCGGAACAGGAACTGCCGGATGGCAATTTCCCAACGGTAAGCTATCCAAACCCGGAAGCAGCAGAGGCATTTGAACTTGGTCTTGCATTAGGCAAAAAAGTGGATGCAGATCTGATCCTTGCAACAGACCCGGATGCAGACCGTCTCGGTGTTTATGTAAAAGATTCTAAGACAGGCGAGTATCACAGTCTTACCGGAAATATGTCAGGATGCCTGATCGGTGACTATGTGATCGGACAGAGAAAGGCAATTAACGGAAGCCTTCCAAAAGACGGAGCATTTATCCGTTCTATCGTATCCACCAATATGGCAGATGCGATCGCTGAGCATTACGGCATTGCATTGATCGAAGTGCTGACCGGATTTAAATTTATCGGACAGAAAATCTTAGAATTCGAGCAGACCGGAAAAGGAACCTATCTGTTTGGTATGGAGGAAAGCTACGGCTGTTTAACCGGTACATACGCAAGAGATAAGGATGCGATCGTGGCATCTATGACGTTATGTGAGGCAGCAGCTTACTATAAGACAAAGAACATGACACTCTGGGATGCAATGCTTGCAATGTATGAGAAATACGGTTACTACAAAGATGATGTAACTTCTATTACATTAAAGGGTATTGAGGGACTTGCAAAGATCCAGGAGATCATGAATACATTAAGAGACAACGCACCGGCTGAGATTGGTGGTTATAAAGTAACCGCAGTCCGAGATTACAAGAAAGACACGATCACTGATACGGCAACCGGAGCAGTAAAACCAACCGGACTGCCTTCCTCCAATGTGCTTTACTATGAGATGACAGATGGTGCATGGGTATGTGTAAGACCATCCGGCACAGAGCCAAAAGTAAAATTCTATCTGGGTGTAAAAGGAACCTCTTTGGAGGATGCGGAAACGAAATCAGAAGAATTATCAAAAGCAGTACATGCAATGATTGACAAGATGATGTAATGATGGGGATGTGGCTTTAGAATTGGTCGTGTGTATTTCATTTTGATCATAAAAAGTTTTATATAACACGTTCCTGAAAAACAAATCTCATTATGATTTCGAAGAAAATTCCGGATTTTGTAAGATTAATAATGAGATTTGTTTTTTTTCAGGAATGTGACAGAAACAAACTTTTCGAATCAAAATGATATACAAAATCCCCAATTTTAGGGGATTTTCCTTGACAAAGAGGCAAAAAACAAGTATAAATAATGGAGTAGGTTTTACGAGAACCAAATTCAAATTTATTGTGAAAGTCCAGAGGAGGAATTTTTAACATGAACAAAGCAGAGTTAGTAGCAGCTATGGCTGAAAAAGCAGAGTTAAGCAAAAAGGACGCAGAGGCAGCATTAAAAGCATTCACAGATGTTGTAGCAGAAGAATTAAAAAAAGGTGAGAAGATCCAGTTAGTAGGATTTGGTACATTTGAAGTAGCAGAGAGAGCAGAGAGAACAGGAAGAAACCCACAGACAGGTGCTGATATGGTGATCCCAGCTTCTAAAGCTCCTAAATTTAAAGCAGGTAAAGCATTAAAAGATATGGTAAATGCTTAATTAGAAAGCTTACGAGGGCGGATTTCATTTGTGTGAAATCCGCCTTATTTTATGTAATGGTATAAGGAAGAAGGGTAGAAAATGAGATTAGATAAATTTTTAAAGGTATCCAGACTGATCAAACGTCGTACAGTTGCCAATGAAGCGTGCGATGCAGGACGTGTGATGGTAAATGGAAAACCGGCAAAGGCATCGGTCAATGTAAAGGTGGGAGACATCATTGAAATCGCCTTTGGAACGAAGACAGTAAAAGTAAAGGTGCTCAATATTGCAGATACAACGAAAAAAGAAGAAGCAAAGGATTTGTTTGAATATATAGCATAAAGACAGCCTGTCCCTCATAGATTTTAAATGTAGCGAATGGAAAGGCATAAAATCAGGAGGGGCAAGGATGGATGAGAGAAACACAGTGGCTGCAAAGTCACATAAAGTACTTTTGATCAATCGGGACAGTGGTGCATTTTCCGGTGTCGTGGATGTATTGTCATTTGATGTGGCAGAAATACTCTTAGAGACCGATATGGGAATGCTTCTTATAAAAGGACAGGATCTGCATGTGAACCGCTTAAGTCTGGAAAAGGGTGAGATCGATATCGAAGGCAGGATCGATAGTCTGACCTATTCGGAAATAAAAAGTGCAGGAAAACAGGCGGAGTCTTTTCTGGGAAGGTTGTTTAAATAGTGAATATCAGCGAAGCGATACATCAGGAAGCGGTTTTTCTGGGCTGCGCGGTTCTGTCAGGAGTGATCCTGTTTTTGCTTTATGATATTTTAAGGATTTTTCGAAGACTGTTTGCACATGGAACAGTTCTGATCGCCATAGAGGATTTTTTCTACTGGATGATCTGTACCGGTGTGGTATTTGTGCTGTTGTACCGGGGAAATGATGGGATGGTCCGGGGCGTTGCCTTTGGAGGTATCATTGTTGGAATGGCACTCTATTACATCATGTGCAGCCGTTATGTGATACGGCTGAATGTATTCCTGTTCGGGAGCATCGGGCGTATCCTGAAGCAGATTTTTAAAGTAATGTTTGGACCACTTTTTAAGGTTGGGAAAAAAGTCGCAGCTTTTTTGATAAAACGATTGAAAAAAGCCGGGCGAGCGATTAAAATGGGATTATGTAAACGATAGGAAAAGAGGGATAGATATGGCAGCGCCAAGACGTCGTAAAAAAAATAATAATCGTGCAGGAAAATTCTGTATCGGAATGATAGTCATTGCATTCGGAATTGTCATGTCTGTTCAGATTATCCAGATTTATCAGAAAGATCAGGCATATCAGGAGAAACAGGTAACGTTAGAAAAGCAGCTTGAAGATGAGACCAAGCGTGCCGAGGAGATAAAGGAGTACGAAGCCTATACCAAATCAGACCAGTATGTAGAGGATACGGCAAAGAGCAAGCTCGGGCTTGCCTATGACAATGAGATCATATTTAAAGAACAGGATTAATGAGACAGAACATCGGCGGTAGTAGGTATGCTACCGCTTATTGTTTTAGAAAAGAAAATGCTGCTAAAGATGGAGTGTGCTATGAAAGAGAAGATGAAAAATATCATTTGTAAAACAGTAATGTTTCTGTGTGTTATGCTGCTTTGTGTAGGCATCATTGGAAATTATGATGTAAAGAACGTACAGGCAAAGACCGTGGTAAGAGAGATTACTATTGGGAAAGGGAAGAGTTATGCGTTAAGTGGGGATTTTACCATTTCGAAAAAGGCTTCCTACAAGACATCCAATAAAAAGGTTGCAACAGCCAGGAATGGAAAGATTACTGGAAAAAAATATGGAAAAGCAAAGGTTACAGTCAGAAACAATGGGAAAACGTATGTATACAAGGTAACGGTATCAAAGGTATATCTGACAAAACAGAATGTAAAGTTAAATGTAAAGAAGTCGGCAACGGTAAAAGTAAAGGGTGCAAAGGGAAAAGTAAAATGGACATCCTCAAATAAGAAAGTAGCAACCGTCAAAAACGGAAAAATTGTTGCCAAGAAAAACGGAAAAGCAGTGGTAACCGCAAAGGTAAAGGCTACAGGTGCTGTATTAAAATGTCAGGTAACGGTAACCACAGGTTCCGGGAATACTAATTCCGGGAATGGAAATAATAATGCCGGAAATACTGGAAATGGAGATAATTCAGACAACACCGGGAATAATGACAATAATAATGGAGATAATACCGGTGGCAATACCGATAATGGCGGTGGAAACAACGATAACAACAATGGTGGTGGGGATAACAACGGAAACACCGGAGATAATGGCAATACAACACCAGTAGACCCAGAGCCGGTAAAAGAACCGTATCTGGCTGTATATTCAGAGGCAAGCGGTAACATGGAGCCGGTATCAGAGCTGAATTGGAATTTTGGAGATGAGACATATACATATATTTATCTTGCAAATGTTGATGATGATAACATTGTATGGAACTGCACAGACTCAAATGTTGTAAATATGTATGATATGGGAAATCCAACGTATATTGCCGTGTCTAACAGTCTTTATGGTGGAAAGGCAACGATCACAGCAACATATGATGGAAAAACGTATGCCTGCAATATTACATCTTATGTGCTTAGAGATTATACAAGAAATATGGAAGAGGGTACAGGCTTTGATTATGATGAGTTAAAAGAAATTATAGAAAGTGCTGCAACGAATGCAGGAACGACAGAGAAAATTATTGATGTTCAGGAACCTTTGGAGTGGAGCAGGACTGATTTCATCAAGAAGAACGTAACGCAGGACGGCAGCTACACACATTATACGGTAGAGGGAAGCGGCGATACTGTAATTACAGGTATGACTGAGGATGGCTATACAAAAGTTGTACTTACGATCACTTCAACAGGAAAGTACATCGAAAAACAGGGTACATACGATGAAAACTTAACGAATGAAGTGTATGAACTGCTGAAATTAGAGCGAACAAGGAATACGGATAGTACGTCTGCATGTTATTCTATGCCGGAAGAGCAGATGGAGTTTCTGTTAAAAACTGCGGATAGATGGTACAATGGGGAAATTTCTGAAAGAAAGTTATTAAATACAGTAACATATACTCCGTTTGAAAATGCAGCATATTACGCATTAGATATGTATGGAAATAGAGAGTATTTTGGAACTGGTGGATGCAGAACTATTAATCTACAGGATGTGAAAACAGCAGATGATATTGCGAAAGGAATTAGTTCATACATGGGATACGATAATTTAAATCCATCTCAGGGATGGACTTGGCACAGGGATTTGCTGTATTTGAAAATACATACGGATGGTAATAACGTGTATGTATACATGATACCGTGAGAGGCGTTTTTATTATGGACATGATAAAGGTAAAGGAAAGTTCGAGACTTGGGGGATTAAAGAATGAGAGTAAACATAAGGATAGGGAACTGACACCGGAAGAAAAGGAAGAATATGAGCTGCTTATTGCTGATTCTGTATATGAAACGGTCGAATTGTCGTCCGTAGCGAGAGCTAAAACAAGATGCAAAATATCAACACGTTGTGGTAAAAAGCGAAAGCTCACAGGTGGGAGTGCCCACTGTGAGCTTTCACTAATTATGCAGGTAAGAACAAACTACAAAATAAAGTAATTGTATAAGTTGCACAAAAATATTAGCGCAACATTGCCAAACTGAAAAGGGCAGTGTTACAATGTGCGCAAAGCATAATTCTACTTCGTATCTATAGAATGGGGACATTCATCTAACATCGAATCTTAATTCAGAAATCTATGCTTGAAACTCAAACAGCAAAAGCAGGAGGACTGGAGAAAGAGAGCGTTAGAAAGTTACTCCTGTAACAAAGGAGGACTTATTATGATGGAAACGAAAGTAACAGACAAACAGCTTGTGGCAAACCGCAGATATAAGGACACTGTTTTCCGGATGCTCTTTTCAAAGAAAGAGAATCTGCTGTCTTTGTATAATGCCGTGACAGGGCGTGATTATGAGAATGCAGAAGCGTTACAGATCGTAACACTGGAAAATGCAATTTATATGGGGATGAAAAATGATCTGGCATTTATTTTGGAGACGAATATTTATCTCTATGAACACCAGTCGACATTAAACCCAAACATCCCATTGCGTGATCTGTTCTACATCTCAATTGAATATCAGAAATACATTAATAACAGGTCGTTATATTCTTCTACACTTCAAAAGATACCGGCTCCGAAATTCATGGTGTTTTATAATGGCACAGATGAGGTGGAAGACCTGGTTGAGTTAAAACTGTCATCTGCATATGAACACTTAAGCGGTGAGCCGGATCTGGAGTTAAAGGTTTTGATGTTAAATGTCAACGAAGGACATAATAAAGAGCTGATGGAACACTGCAAACTTTTACAGCAATATGCAAGGTATGTGGCAAAAGTGCGGGAATATGCCGCGAAGATGAATTTAAATGATGCGGTAGAATATGCAATTGAATCGTGTATCAAAGAGGGAGTCTTAGTGGACTTCCTTCGGGAGAACAGGTCGGAGGTAAAGATGCTTAGTATTTTAGAATATGATGAAGAGTGGGAGAAGAAGAAACTTCGCAAAGCCGAGTATGAAGCTGGCAGAGAAGAGGGAATAGAGACAGGAAGAACGTACACCATAGTTGGGCAGGCGTGCAAAAAACTACAAAAGGGTTGTTCTGTAGAAGAAATAGCAGAAATGCTGGAAGAAGACATAGAGACCATTCGTGTAATCTGTGAAATAGCAAAAGCGTATGCTCCGGAATATGATATGGAGAAGGTCTGGAATGAGTATGTGAAACATGAAATGCAGGAAATAAAAAGATGAAAGATACAATAAACTCTGAAATAGTTGTATATTTTGCACAAAGTTTTTTGCAAAACATTGCCAGACTCAAAATGTTGATGTTACAATATGCCAAAGCATAATTCTACTTTGTATCTATAGAATGGTACATTCATCAGAATGGGGACATTCATCTAACATCGAATCTTAATTCAGAAATCTATGCTTGAAACTCAAACAGCAAAAGCAGGAGGACTGGAGAAAGAGAGCGTTAGAAAGTTACTCCTGTAACAAAGGAGGACTTATTATGATGGAAACGAAAGTAACAGACAAACAGCTTGTGGCAAACCGCAGATATAAGGACACTGTTTTCCGGATGCTCTTTTCAAAGAAAGAGAATCTGCTGTCTTTGTATAATGCCGTGACAGGGCGTGATTATGAGAATGCAGAAGCGTTACAGATCGTAACACTGGAAAATGCAATTTATATGGGGATGAAAAATGATCTGGCATTTATTTTGGAGACGAATATTTATCTCTATGAACACCAGTCGACATTAAACCCAAACATCCCATTGCGTGATCTGTTCTACATCTCAATTGAATATCAGAAATACATTAATAACAGGTCGTTATATTCTTCTACACTTCAAAAGATACCGGCTCCGAAATTCATGGTGTTTTATAATGGCACAGATGAGGTGGAAGACCTGGTTGAGTTAAAACTGTCATCTGCATATGAACACTTAAGCGGTGAGCCGGATCTGGAGTTAAAGGTTTTGATGTTAAATGTCAACGAAGGACATAATAAAGAGCTGATGGAACACTGCAAACTTTTACAGCAATATGCAAGGTATGTGGCAAAAGTGCGGGAATATGCCGCGAAGATGAATTTAAATGATGCGGTAGAATATGCAATTGAATCGTGTATCAAAGAGGGAGTCTTAGTGGACTTCCTTCGGGAGAACAGGTCGGAGGTAAAGATGCTTAGTATTTTAGAATATGATGAAGAGTGGGAGAAGAAGAAACTCCGTAAGGCAGAATATGAGGCTGGTGTGGAAGCCGGCAGGGAAGATGGGATAGAAACAGGAAGAAAGCGTACGATAGTTACTAAGGTGTGTAAAAAACTGCAAAAAGGCTGTTCTGTGGAAGAGACAGCAGAGATGTTAGAAGAAGACACAGAAACCATTCGGGAAATTTATGAGATAGCAAAGGCGTATGCGCCGGAATACGATATCGAAAAGATCTGCAAGGAATATGATAGGCATGAAATGTCACAAATAAAATAATGATAAAAAATGAAGTCCCCTGTGAGATAGTGCTGTGGCTAATCTAAGATGCATTATCTTACAGGGAAAATTTTTAATAAAAACGCTAAGGTATTTTTTGGTGGAAAAAAAATAGAACGCCGTCGCAACGCCGTCCTTACAAAAACACAAAGGTTTTTATGATTCTGGTAATATTATATGTGTATATTATTAATTTGTCAACATAAATAGTGTGTAAAATGATGGATAAATGATGGAACTTATATTCCTTGAAAAAAAGCAGTGATGATCTTGCATGCAAAGTCGTAATTGCTTTTAATTAATTCGTTGTTTTTGAAGAAGCCTTTTTTATGGGTCATCCTGTTAAAAAACAAATCGTTAAGTTCTTTTATCCTATGATACTTTACTTTATCAGATACGACGATTTTGTATACATAGAGCAAGCAGGTAAATTCTAACATAGGTCTACAGGATAATTTCTTTTGACGTTGATTGGCATTTATAGATTCGATTTTTGAAATTTCCTGACTGATTTCTGCGGGTGGTCGTGATGAACCATGTTCTAAGTCTGCCAGAATACAGTTGTTATGTGCAACACCGTTTCTAAGGCTTTTTACTAAATTTATAATAGATGTAGGTAATTTTGGAAAAGAGCTGGATGAGTAGTAGAACTCATAAAATTTAATAAAATCTCCAAATGTCAGCATTTCCAGTAAAACCCATGCGGGACAATCATCATATGTAATAATTTTATTCTCTTTTTTCTGTTTGGATGGGTTATAGATAGTTTGGATGGTAAAATACTTGTAGATTAAATCATGTGTAAAAGGAGAAGCACTGGTTGCTTCCAATTTACCAATAATATAAGTGTGTTTGCTTAAAAAACTCTTTACAATATCATAACCATCAGTAGTTGCATCATTTTCAATATCCTTTAACATTTTAACTTTTAAGTCATGTTCAATATCTAAGCACATTTTGGAAACAACGAAGCGAAAATGCATATCAATGGTAGATAGTTCCTGCAGGTATGCAAAATCCAGACAAATATATTTTCCGCGGTGCGGTCCCTTTTTATATTTCTGATAGTTCTTTCGATATGCAGCTGTTCGCAAGTAGTTGTTAACATTTGTGAGATAATTTTCAGCATCTGCTTCGGAGGTGTATTTAAATTGAATGCCTTTTTCTATTTTCATTTTTGTAATTAACTGTTGAGCAGTTTGTTTTGGTTTTTCTACTTTATTCATGGAAAACCTTCTTTCGTATATTTGTAATATAGTAAATGTTTAAGACATACACAAATTAATTTATGTTTGTATTATAGCATTTATAAAAATATATTTCTACTAATATCAGAATATATCAAAAACATAATTGAAAAATCTATCCTACCCCTTCAGGCTGAATTCCCTAAACAGTATGAGTGCATTAAAACCCCTTCAAAAAGACATAGAAAATGGAATTTTGGCGAAAAGTTTTTGAAAACCGGGTGCCGGTTTGACAAAGATTTTTTTGCACAGCTCCTATAATGAGTCTCACTTGTCCAAAAGCAGAAGGCAAAAAACAGAGACTTGGACGGAAAGAAGGAGACGAGACATGAATGGGAAGAAAACAAACGCAAGAGAGATGATACTCGGAGTAGCAGGAAGTTTTGTCTGTGCGGCAAATATGATGGGATGTTATCCGCTGGTGCCCGCCTATTTTGCAGCAATGTATCTGGAACATATGAATACCTGGGTGCTGCTTGGATTTATGTACATAGGAATGATATTTTTCATGCCACTTACGGCAACGGTAAAATACGGTGTGATCTTATTGATCTCAGCAGGCGCCATCCGTCTGGTGGAATGGGCAAATGAAGGATGTCCGGCTATGCTGGCAGGAATACTGACTGCGGTGACGACACTGATCTTATCGTTTTGTGGTGGATTACTGGAATGGAAAAATCAGCCGGATCCGGCGATGATAGCTCTGGAAACCGTATTTATATTTGGAGCAGTGGTCTTATTAAACCGCGTGGTGCATGGGATTTTGGAATATCAGCCAAAGGAGGCAGAACCGGAGAGCAGGCAGGAACATGGCAAGGAAGAAAAGCTGATGAATTATGCGGAGTCCTTTCAGGGGCTGTCCCATATTTTTCATTCCATGAGCCAGAAAAAGGAGCAGTATACCGTGGATGAACTGGGGAAGATCCAGAACGAACTGACGGGAAGGGTGTGTGCTTCCTGCGAGTCTTGTGCCCTGTGCTGGGAGCGGGATGCCACTCCGTTATATGGAATTTTGTCCGAGATGATCTCATCTATCTGGCATGCGGGCGTACCGGCAAAGGAAAGTGAAGAAAAACTAAGTCAGTATTGCCCGAAAAGCAGGGATATGATCGAGGAAGCTGTGCATGTGTTTGAGCGGGTGGACTTAAACCGGGCATGGTATAACCGGCTGGTGGAAAACCGTCAGGTCATAGCAGAGCAATTAAATGCAATGGCTTATATTATGAAGGACTGCGCAAAAGAAGAACGGCTTTTGGATGCGGCATGGCGCAGTACCCTGGCAGAGGTAAGGTATCGCGCCAAAGAGTGTGGGATCGTGGTTGAAACGATCCATTTGTTTGAAATGACAGATGGAAAATGGAAACTGGAGGTATCACTTAGAAGCCGGATGGGAGGCTGCATTTCCATGAAAACATTTCTTGGTGCTGCGGCAAAGGCACTGGATAAAAAGATGCGCCTTCCGGCAGATGCCAAGAGTTTTATTTCCAAAGAAGTGACGGAATATGTGCTGTATGAAGACACCAGATACCGCAATGTGCAGGGGATCGCACGGATGAAAAAGGATGGCGCACAGATTTCCGGGGATAACTTTTCCTTTTTGGAGATGGATCGTGGAGAACTGTTGCTCGGACTTTCGGACGGCATGGGCTCTGGCAGTATGGCATGTAAAGAGAGCGAGATGGTGCTCGATCTGCTGGAACGTTTCTTAGAGGCAGGGTTTTCGGTGGAGACGGCGATCCGCATGATGAATTCTGCCATGGTAATGCGGGGGGATAATGATCTGTATTCGACTGTTGATCTGTGCAAGGTTAATCTCTATACCGGAGTGGCAGATTTTTATAAAATAGGTGCCGCAGCAGCATTTATCCGTCATGGCAATGAGGTGGAATGTATCGCGTCGTCCAGTCTTCCGGTGGGAGCGCAGACACAGTTTGAGATCGAAAAGCAGCAGCGGAAACTGCAAAATGGCGATTTTGTTGTCATGGTAACAGATGGTGTGTTAGAATATCTACATGTTCCAAAACCAGAAGAAACAATGCAGGAGATGATCGAGAGCATCGAGACCAACAATCCGGGGATTTTGGCGAAACGGATCATGGAACGTGTCATGTTGTTTACCGGAGGGAAAGCGGCGGATGATATGACAGTTCTTGCTGCCTGCATTTGGGAGAAATAGATGATAAAGCAAGTAACGGAATGGATAAAAAAAGAAGCACTGATCTGCGAGGGTGATACGGTGATCGTTGGCGTTTCCGGTGGCGCGGATTCAGTCTGCCTGCTGCGGATCCTGTTGGAGTTACAGCAGACACTGCAGTTTTCGCTTGGCGCAGTCCATGTGGAGCATGGGATCCGTGGGGAAGCAAGCAGGGCAGATGCACAGTTTGTGGCAGATCTCTGTGTGGCATATCAGATACCGCTTCAGATCTATGAGGTGGATGTGCCGGAGTATGCAAGGAAAAAGGGCATTGGGCTGGAAGAGGCAGCGCGGATCTTGCGCTACGACTGCTATCAGAAAGAAGTGCTGCGCCATGGCAGTGCAAAAGGAACGGTAAAAGTTGCGCTGGCACATCATGCGGATGACAACGCCGAGACATTTTTGTTTCAAATGGTCCGGGGAAGCGGACTGGATGGCTTAAGTGGAATGCAGCCGAAACGGGAGTTTGGGGAGAGAGCACAGATCATCCGGCCGTTGCTTGTAGTGGACCGGAGCCAGATCGAAGAGTACCTTGGTAAAATAGGACAGGATTACAGGACGGACGAGACGAATTTTGATACGGAATACAGCAGAAACCGGATCCGGCATGACATACTGCCAGCGTTGCAGCAGATCAATACGGCTGCGGTGGCACATATCAATCAGAGTGCAGCACGGTTGCGGCAGGTGTCGGAGTATCTTGCGGTGGAAGTAAAAAAGGCAGGAAAGCAGTGCTGTCTTGCGACGGAGGATGGGATCTTCATAAAAAAAGAGGAGTGGGAAAAACTCCCGGAGCTGATCCGTTCAGAACTGGTCTGTGATGTACTTGCAGAAGCTTCCGGCAGCAGTAAGGATATTGGAGCTGTTCATATTGATGCGGTGCAGGGACTGTTTGACAGTCAGGTAGGGCGAAAATTAAATCTGCCCTATTCGGTGGTGGCATACCGGGACTATGAAGGCGTTTGGCTTGCAAAACAGCGGAAAACAGAGGAAGAGTCAAAGTTAGAAAGGGAAGGATATCTTTTAGGAGAAGAGGAAAAAAGGCGTTTAGAGCAGGGCGAAGTATTACGTCTGGAATTGGAAGATGGATCTGTTACATTTCAAATCAGGGAAGGTATGGGAAAAGTTGGGCAAATTCATAAAAAAAAGTATACGAAATGCTTCAACTATGATAAGATAAGAGGTGTTTTGCGGATACGAAGGCGCAAAGCGGGGGATTACTTAACCGTAGATTCCAAGGGGCATAAGAAAAAATTGAAAGAATATTTTATAAATGAGAAGATCCCGCAAAAAGAGCGGGAGGCAATGTGGCTTCTTGCAGAAGAGTCACATATCATTTGGGTCATTGGTGGGCGTATCAGTACATGCTATAAAATAGATGAGCATACGAAACGAATATTAGAAGTACAGGTAGTCGGAGGAAATTATTATGAAGATCAAGAAGATTAATGTTCATTTTTCAGAGGAAGAAGTGGCAGCAAGAGTAAAAGAGTTAGGGGAACAGATCAGTGCGGACTACGGTGATGAACCGGTATGTCTGATCTGTATCTTAAAAGGTTCCATCTTCTTTACCTGTGAGCTGGCAAAACGGATCACTTCACCGGTAGAATTAGAGTTCATGTCTGTATCCAGCTATGGTGCAGGAACTTCTTCCAGCGGTGTCGTTAAGATCGTACAGGATCTTGCAACAAGCATTGAGGGAAAGAATGTACTTGTGATCGAGGATATCATCGATTCCGGCAGAACATTAAGTTATCTGATGCAGAATTTAAAAACAAGAAAGCCAAAGAGTCTGAAATTATGTACTCTGTTAGACAAACCGGATCGTCGTGTTGTAGAAGTACCGGTAGACTATGTCGGATTTGTGATCCCGGATGAGTTCGTTGTAGGATATGGTATGGATTATGACCAGAGATACAGAAATCTGCCTTATATTGGATTTGTAGAGACTGAGGACTAAATATAAAGGAGAGATAGATTGAATAAGAGAAGTAATTTAAGGGGATTTGGAGTTTACCTGATCTTGATCTTTGCTGTGATCGCAATCTGGTATTGGCTGGATGGAACTTCCGTAACCAACGGATACACCAGACAGCAGTTTGAGGAAGCATTGGAATCGGGAACGGTAGCACAGATCCATGTGGTACAAAACAGAGAGGTCCCGACCGGAAGCGTGCAACTGACCTTTAACGATGGTTCCAGCAAGATTCTGCTTGTATCCGATGTAGCAGAGATCGAGAACTATATGCGTGAGCAGGGGATTAAAAATTATACGGTGCAGGACCCGCCGGAAGAGAGCTGGCTTTTAACACTGCTTCCGTATCTGATCATCTTTGCAGCAATGTTCATTTTCTTTATGATCATGACAAATCAGGCTGCAGCGAATGCGGGCGGCAACAGCAAGATGATGAATTTCGGCAAGAGCCGTGCCAAGATGATGCCGGACGATCCTGCCAAGCGCGTTACCTTTGCCAATGTAGCGGGCTTAAAAGAGGAAAAAGAAGAATTAGAAGAGATCGTAGACTTTTTGCGTGCACCGCAGAAATATACAAAACTTGGAGCACGAATCCCAAAGGGAGTCCTTCTGGTAGGACCTCCAGGTACCGGTAAGACACTTCTGGCAAAAGCAATCGCGGGAGAAGCCGGAGTACCGTTTTTTAGTATTTCAGGTTCTGACTTTGTCGAGATGTTTGTCGGTGTCGGAGCTTCCCGTGTGAGAGATCTGTTTGAAGAAGCAAAGAAAAATGCACCTTGTATCGTATTTATCGATGAGATCGATGCGGTCGCAAGACGTCGTGGAACCGGTATGGGCGGCGGACATGATGAGCGCGAGCAGACCTTAAACCAGATGTTAGTTGAGATGGATGGTTTCGGAGTCAACGAGGGAATTATCGTGATGGCGGCAACCAACCGTGTCGATATCTTAGATCCGGCGATCATGCGTCCGGGCCGGTTTGACCGTAAAGTTTATGTGGGACGTCCGGATGTAGGCGGCAGAGAAGAAATCCTCCGTGTGCATGTGAAAAATAAGCCACTGGGCGATGATGTGGATCTAAAGCAGATCGCACAGACAACAGCCGGATTTACCGGAGCAGATTTAGAGAACCTGTTAAATGAGGCTGCCATTGTAGCAGCAAAAGAAAACCGGGCATTCCTGACACAGGAAGACATCAAGAAAGCATTTGTAAAAGTAGGCATTGGAGCGGAAAAGAAGAGCCGTGTGATTTCCGAGAAAGAGAAACGTATTACAGCGTTCCACGAATCCGGTCATGCGATCTTATTCCACTTGTTGCCGGATGTGGGTCCGGTATATTCCGTATCGATCATTCCAACCGGAAATGGGGCAGCAGGTTATACGATGCCATTGCCGGAAAAAGATGAGATGTTCAATACCAAAGGAAAGATGATCCAGGATATCATCGTATCACTTGGCGGTCGTGTGGCAGAGGAACTGGTATTTGATGATATCACGACCGGAGCTTCCCAGGATATCAAGCAGGCAACCAAGATGGCAAAAGATATGGTGACCCGCTATGGTATGTCAGAGAACATCGGACTGATCTGTTATGATAATGATGATGATGAGGTATTTATCGGAAGAGATCTGGCACACGCCAGAGGCTACAGTGAGGGTGTCGCTTCTGCCATCGATCAGGAAGTCAAGAGCATCATTGATGACTGCTATGCGAAAGCAAAGAAGATGATCGCAGAGAACAGGGGTGTATTAGATGCCTGCGCAGCCCTTCTGCTGGAAAAGGAAAAAATCAGCCGGGAAGAGTTCGAAGCATTATTTGAAGCATAAATTATGCAAAAATACTTTGCAAAATCGGGGGTAGGGAAAAAGGTACTATACAGAATGTACAGATTCCTATATGAAAAATTGTGAGGTTTGTGCAGACTTATTTGCAGGGGCATGCTATTATAATATCTGTAAAAACCCCCCAATACATTATATAGTTTTTGCTATACCCCATAGTAAAAATACCTTCTCCTAAAAATAGAACCAGATGGTTCTATTTTTTTTTCTTTAAAATAACAAAAAAGCGAAGAGGTGTTAAGTTAAATCCCTCTCCGCGCTTCTTCGAGATGTTCGATGTCTGCAATATGTTTGTTTACGAAAGTCAGATACACATCATAATAAATATTTTCCCGGTTATGTTCGGTTAAGACCATAAGTTCCTCATACAGATCCGTGTGAGCTAAGATAAGGTCGACCAAAACCGGATCATACTCGGTTCCCTTTCCATTACACAATTCCTGTACCACGGTTTCAAACGACTTTGCATGGTGATAATTGCGGCTTAAGTAGTCCGTTGCCGCATCCAGGCAGTCACAGACATGGATGAGGTTGATGATGGGACAGTACATGGAATGAATATGGTCAAAATCGACCGGATAACCCCGTTTCCCATCATAGGATTTATGATGTCCGAGTGCAATATCTTTAAATCGGGCAAAGTCAGGGTCTGCAGAAAGATATTCCGCGCCCTTTTTCGGGTGCATCCGGATGAGGTTAAATTCATAGTCGGTCAGCTTGCGGTGCTGTGTGGTGACAACAGGGATGATACCATTTTTTCCGATGTCGTGCAGCAGGGCAGACTGGACGATATAGTCTAAAATTTCCGCCTGATGCTCCAGAACAAAATCTACCGTAATTTTTTTGTCAGAATTTGGAGCGATCAGGTATGTTGGACAATAAAGAAAGATCCGTTTTACGATCGCTTCTGCCAGATAGGAGACCATGACAGAGTGTGTCAGTGTCGATAAATGGCTTGACACAACAGAATTGATGATAAAGTTGGTCTTTTCGACTGCGTTATCAAAGGTTCCTAAAAACAGCGGATGGAAGGTGGCAAAACGTACGCCGTCGCTGATCGTATAGGTCTCGATGACATCATAGTCCCGACTTAAGAATTTACGCAGTACATTCTGATAAGCAGCATAATAGGGACGTTTTTCCTCAAAAGAAAGCGGTGTCTTTTCTAAGAGGCTGATCAAAATAAGCGGATAATCAATATAGTAGGTTTCATAATCAAATTCTGGCTCAGTTTCGAGCATTTCCTCATGTTTAAAATAATAATCGTGCAGTACCTGCCAGGCGGTCAGATAAGATAACTGTCCCTCATCTGCCAGCAATTTATAATAACAGAATACGGTGGAAGCACGACAGGCATAAAGCGAATCGGAAACGTTTTTCATCTCATAGAATCGCGATTTGATCATTTCTGCGCAGATCGCGTGGATCTCCGGTGAAATGGTAAGCCCCTCCAGGTCTGCGATGCAATCGTTGGTCAGAAAATCATCGAGTGCGCTCTGGCATAAAAGAGGAATACGAGGATTTGCCGTATCATATTGGGTAAATTTTTTGCGTGTCCGGATGGAGTAAAGCTCCTGCCAGAAAGAATATGCCTCTTTGACAGAAATGCTGCCCAGACGGGGCGCAATCCGGATGAGGTTGTTGTATGCGATAAAAATATAGTCACGACTGGAGGGCAGCAGAAATGTATCAATACTGTCGCGGTAAGAAATTACTTTTTTATAATAATAGGCCACCTGTTTTACCATATCTCCGTGATCCGTGCGTGCAAGCTGCGAAGAAGCATAGCCGGCACAGGTATAGAGAAACAGAAGGGTCTCGACGTCATCAAGCTTCTCATAATAAGGAAGCAGTGATTTTGAGAGCGACAGGAGTATGGTAGGTTCGTTATTGCGTGCATAGTAAAGCTTCCGGCAATAACGTAACATTACATCATAATGCGAAGCATCCAACTCGTCTTTTTTCTCCTCAAAAAGGCGGTAGAAAGAGGTAATGAGATGCTGATTTTCCTGACAGGCACTTTGCTGGAAATCAGCACAGGCACGCAGGCGTTTGATCCATTCATCTTTGCTGGCAGGTGCCAATAACTTTTCATCCAGGGAAATGCTGTTTATGAAATTGGAAAAATAGGTTTCAAACGCATATTCGATGTCTGTGACGGTGACCATAGATACCTCCTAAAAATGTTGCGTTTCTATTATAGACTCATTTTTGAAAAAAATCTTCATGATAATTTATAAAATTTTCCTTGTTTTCTGGTATTTTTGACAGTGATTTGAACAGAAAAATCCTTTTAGGAAATAATACTAGATGATTATCTAATTATAAACGCTTGACAACCATCTAATGTTGGCATTAAATAAATATTAGATATGCATCTAATGCATTATAAGGTGAAAAGCTAATTACTTGAAATCGTGAAAAGGAGTTCAATATGGAGAAAACAACAAAAACAGGATATCGGGAAGTGCTGGGGCAAAAAGAATATGCAAAAAAACTGGCAGCAAATACCATCAACCGACTGGGCGATTCCATCGATGTGATCGCGTTTCAATGGATGGTCTATCATATTACCGGAAGTGCGGCATGGTCGGCATTGATCGTGGCATTCAATATGCTGCCAAGCATGTTGCTTGAGCCGTTTGCAGGGGCACTGGTAGAGGGGCGGAAGAAAAAGAATATTCTGGTCATCACGGATTGTATCCGTGGCGCTGTCACCGTAAGTCTTGCCATCCTTTATCTGCTTGGACAGGTAAGACCATGGATGTTAGTCGTATTTACACTGACAAATTCAACGGTGGAGGCATTTTCCTCTCCGGCGGGTACGGCACTGCTGCCAAAGATACTCGATGAAAAATATTACGAGTACGGCACGTCCTTAAATTCTGTCATTTCCAATGTCATGCAGCTGCTTGGTTATGGTGTGGCTGGTATGATCATTGGCGGATTTGGGGTATGGAGTGCGATCCTGATCGATGCGGCATCTTTCTTTGGTTCCGCTCTGTTTCAGAGTGCAATGAAAGTAGACGAAGGAGAGGTGCGTCAGGGCAGATTTTCTTTTGAGGAGTATAAGCAGACTTTTTTGGCAGGGCTGGTTTATCTGAAAAATACGCCGGTGGTCCGGAATTTCTGCATTATAAGCTGTCTGTTAAATGCGGTCCTGATCCCGTTTAATTCACTTGTGACCCCATTCGTTTATGAAGTACTAGACGGTGGCAGCGAACTGATCAGTGCGATATCCATGAGTGCCAGTATTGGAATGATGGCAGGTGCATTTTTATTTCCCAAATTTTCGGATCGTTTTTCGGTACGTTTTAATGTGGTGGCAAGTGGAATTATGATCGGAGCAGCAAATATACTCTACTGTACCGGAGGACTGTTTCAGGAAAAACGAATGGCAGTCTATCTGGTTGTCATGGTGCTTGGCATTGCAATGGGAATGGGCGCGAGTATTACCTGTGCACTGTTACAGGTTCAGTTGATGAAAACGGTTGAGCAGGAATATCTGGCGAGAGCGGCAGCTATTTTTAATGCCGGGGCGGCTGCCGCATCCCCGCTTGCATCTGTCATTACCAGTGCTGCGGCGACCAGATTTGGCGTCAGCCAGATTTTTATAGTCAGCGGTGCTTTATGTGTGGTATCATTTCTGTATATAAGCATCCGAAAAGTCAGACTGGAGTAGGGTCTTACAAGAGTGGAGTGGAAAGGCGGATTGTTATGCAGAAAATCATAAGTAAAGAAGTGGATTATGTATCGGAAGCGATCATATTGCTGGAATGGATGGCACAGGAACATTCCTCCATTGGGGAAGTAGAGAAAAATATAACAGGGACATCCGGTGAGGCAATGGAAGATCTGCAGCGGCTGTTCGGGCTGCTGCGCCAGATGGTAAAGGATGCAGAAAAACAGTTCCGCAGGAAAAAGGACAAGATCTCCTTTTATTTTCAATCAGGGAAAAACTGGGAGGAAACAAATTCCACGCTGGTACTGTTATCTTCTGAAATGAAAGTGTTCTCCGGAAAGAGTGCCAGTGAGGTATGGAAAGAGTTAGAGGAGCTTTCCGAGGAAGAGGTCTGCCGGAAATTCAGCTTGCAGATGCTCCGTGTTGCAGGGAACGGGCTTTATGACAATGAAATGAACGAGACAGGCGATGCGGCTGAGATTATGCGGCGTATCTTAAAACTGCAGATCTCCTCTGAAAAAAAACTGATCTTTCAGGATCTCTTCTGGAACCGGGAGGAACACCGGAAGCAGACCTTTGAACTGATAGAGGAGACAGTTGATTTTTTACAGGGTTACAGAGAGGAACTTGAGGCGGAAGCAGCGCGGTTTTATGAACACTGGTCCGGGTTTCTGGTTGACGGGCATGTTTTTTCCCAATATGTAAAGGAATATTTCAGGATTGATATTGGGGAGGAAAATCCATATGGGTTTGAAGTATGGCCCTGTATTCTGGGGATAAACCGGTGCTCCTACACCAGTGATATGGATGAAAATGGAAAGTTTCGCAGCCCGGAAATCGTGCACCTTGGAAGTGCCGCAACGTATGGAGTCTACACGAAAGGCTGGAAATTTACCCCGGAACTGGAGAACAAACATGTGCTGGAAGTGCTAAAGGTATTAAGTGATAAGAGTAAGTTTGAAATTTTATCGTATATCAGGGACAAACGTGCCTATGGAAGCGAACTGGCAAAACATATGGGGCTGACCACTGCCACGATATCCCATCATATGGGCGCACTGTTCGACTGTGGACTGGTGGAAATAGAGCGGGAAAATAACCGCATGTTCTATCGGGAAAAGAAAGAGACAATGGAGCAGGTGCTCGAGTATTGCCGGAAAACATTGTTATAAAAAGTGCTTGCACATTAAAATTGACTATGCTATAATAAATTCCTGTCAGGACATTCCTGATGAATGGGCAGATTCCCGAGTGGCCAAAGGGGACAGACTGTAAATCTGCTGCAAATTGCTTCGGTGG
>OIZV01000079.1_pt1 | contig 68351 bp, 65 predicted proteins | sample 1588681 | NCBI WGS metagenome assembly OIZV01 (sample SAMN03283281) | human gut metagenome | biome: human-associated habitat; material: feces | host: Homo sapiens | place: Peru | collected 2012 | reverse complement strand
CTCGGGAAGCATCGACATTGCCACGGATGTCGAGGCTGTCTTCGGCGCCACGTCAAAGCTTGGCAGAGGTGCCTACACTCAAAGTAATTTCAAGAAGTGGCTGAACAAGATGATGGATTCGGACGCATTCCAGAATGCGTTCAGTTCCAGCGAGCCTGAGGGGACCACCATTGCAGTCTGGGAGGGAAATCCGGACGAGCTTGGAACGCGCCCGGGGAGTGACGGGACGCTGCTCTACAACGGCACGGCCAGCGTCCGCTATGTGAACACCGCCTTTGAGAAGAATACGAAGGAGTTGAAGTTCACCTTCAGTGCGAAGTCTGGTCGCAGGTATGTCTTCACCGGCATGAAGAACCACGCCGCCTCCAATGCTCCGGACTGGTCTGCCCTTCTTGCGCATTCGGGCTACATGACCGCCACAATCTACAAGCTTGGAAAGCCCGGCGCGATCCTTGTCCAGTCAGTCGGGATGGGCTTCACGCCACTGGACCGGGGAGTCTTCTTCGAGCCTGCCGAGGATGGGTCGTATGTCTTGACGCTCACACTCTCGGCCGCCCCTAGCGCAAACCTCCCCTTCGCCCTGAAGTTCCATTCCGCCAGATACACCGGAACCCCGGGGGCAATCGACACACCGCTCTGGGCGGGATTCGAAAAGGGAAAGTGGACGATGGACTACAACGCAGTCCTCAACAGCGGCAAGGAAACCCCGTTCATCCTCCTCTTCTCCGGTAGCGCATGGTGCCCATTCTGCATCCCGATGGAAAATCTCCTTCTTGATACCACGGGATTTGCCAGCGCCACGGCCAACTACCCCCTCGTCCTCGTCGACAACCGCACGCACAGATACAACGCCGCCCCTAGCACGACTGTCAATACTCCAAGCTGAAAGAACGTCAGTTTCCTGTCCAGCGCTGCTTTCCTTCGTTCCAGAACAGCCTCCTCCATGTCCTTGATCTGCTCCCCGATGTCCCGCAGAAGTTCAACCGCCTGCCCGGATTCCAACGCCTGCAATATCGTTATGCAAAGAGTGTCCACATAGGGATTATTGAATTTTTCCTGAAATTTCCCCAGTGACTCCACTATGTCCGCTTTCAGTACAATATCTCCCGCCAGATCCAGCAGCGCCTGTCTGAGTCGCTTCTCCTGAACACTTCCGTAGCACTCTGCCAGCGCATCCGTAATATACACCCCTGCCGTGATCTGAATATCCAGCGCGTGATATACCAGCTTCAATTCCGGCAGCAAAGCCTCGTTATCCCTCTTGTTAAGAAATGGCAGCATGCCCGCCGGCAAAACACTCAGCATCGCAAACGCCACAAGTGCATAAAAGCTGCCCCACCTGATAAATACCGTAAAGCCCAGCGCACCTAGAATCAGACTTGCAGCAATAAACCGCACCGGCTCCACCTTCCTCCCATAATGAAAGGGCGCTCCATTCTCTGTAAGCCACCTGTCAATTCTTTGATAGAGCGGACTGGAATGACTTCTTTTTCTGAGAAACCCTGAGATTTCCTGATAGGTACGCAACAGCCTGTCCATCCGGTGTTCCCTGCTGCCCAGCATTCCAAGCGCTGTGAAGACGAGTACCGCGGTCAGCAGCGAGGCAATATGCATTGTCAGTCTTATCTGTTCTTCTTCCACTGTCTGCGCCTCCCTGTCAATTCGCCCATGCTGCGCCGGTGAGCCGTCCGACCGTAAGCAGTACAACAGCAGACATTGCCATCAACAAAGCTAGGCTTATCATGGCCTCCTGAAGCATTGTCCTGCGCTGCTGTGCCATGCGCAGATATTCCCGCAGACTTCTTCTGCTGCTGTCTACCAGAGCGGAAAAATCTGCACAGTACCGCACGCTGATCTCCATACTTCTTGCCAGTTCCTTGAATTTAGGATGCTCCAGCTGTTCCCCCATAGTAAGCAGCGCCATCGGAACATCCCCTGTCGTTGCCGCCTCATAGCTGCATGCGTCCAGTACACTTCCAAGCGGTTCCTCCATGTACCGGCTGATCTGCTCAAAGATCCCCGTGATCTCGCCGGATGCAATGCTGTAGTTCGCAAGGAAATCCAAAAGCTTTGAAAGATTTTCCTCTGTCCGCCGATAGTTTCTTCTGCGAAGAATCTCCAGAAAGACTCTCTCCGTCCCCAGAAGCAGAAGTGTCAGCACTGTTGCCAGCCACACATTTCCTGCTGCCGCTGCCATCACAAAAACACCTGCCATACAGATCATATTTCCCATGATCCACCACTCCGCCGTGAGCTTCGGATAGTGACGGCGAAGCCCACTGTAACGCAGCAGCTTTTCGCAGGCGTGCCACCCGGAATGCTTCTCCTGCAAGCTCAGCAGTCTCTGCCGGTCGGCAAGGCTTCTCTGTCTCGCTGCCTCATTGATTCCGCTGCGCGTCCTCTTCAACCAGCCGGAGAGATACTCTAACGTACGCAGTTCCCCGAACAACAAATAAAAGCCTATAAACAAAAACCCAAAAACAACAAACCTCATTCCCCACTCCTCCCATAAATCTTGTGATATAACAACTGTTTTCCGGTCTCATCCCAGCCCTTGCATTCAAAGATCTCCTTCACACGGTAATGCTCCATGAAAATCACTGTCTTAAAACAATCCAGCATTTTCATCAGTTCATCCCGCGAATATCTGCTCTGCGCCATGCAGTAATCCACGAGCTTTGAAGTAGCCTTTTCCGCGGACGGTGCATGGATCGTCGCCGCGCAGATCTGCCCCGTATATGCCGCATTCAGCAGATAAATAGCCTCCGCGCCCTTGACCTCTCCAATGATAAAAAAGTCCACATCCATCGTAAGTCCGGCAATACTGATATGCTCCAGATCATAGCTGACCTGCTGTTCGCCCGTTCCCGGCAGTGAATGAAGAAACATCATGTCCGGGTGAAACATTGTTGTCAGCTCATCCGCCTGCTGGGCGACCAGCACCGCACAGTCATCTGGCAGCGTCTCCTTCAACGCATTGAGCAGCGTCGTCTTCCCCGACGAATTTCCGCCGCAGATAAGCGTGGATGACTCGCGGAACCGGCTGATCAGCAGCTCTGCCGTGCCTCTGTCCAGCATTTCCTGTTCAATTAGATCTCTGATCTGTGGAAAAACTCTTGGAATCTTTCGGATACAAAGATATGGTTCGTCGTAGGTATTTACCAATGGCATGGAAACCGTAAAGCGCAGGATATAATCCGGATGGCTCTCGTTATCGGTAAACCTTTGAATGGCATTCAGATTTGAGATATTTACCTGATTTCTTGTTGCAATGTAGTCGATAAACTGTCGGTACTCCTTCGGCGAGGCAAAAGCTGTGGCTGCCGCCATCCGCCTTCCCTTTTTCTTTACGCGGATGTTGTTATAGCTCACGACCCTGATGTCCGAGACATTCTTATCGTCAATCAGCGGCGAAAGTCTGGAATAGCCAAAGATATACTCTTCAAACTCCCTTAAGAGCACTTTGTCCTCTTCCGCGGACCGGTGGTAATACTCAGCAATATACCCTGCCGCCTCCTTCAGAAAGGTCTCCTTTGACATCTGTCCTTTCTTCATCTGCATCAGTGACTGCTGTTTTCTTGTAGTGTATTCCTCCACAAGTGTCTGCAACAGACTCTCCGATACATCATATTCTGTTTTGATCTTCGCTCCCTCCTTTTTTGCGCAGTCAAAAAACACCGTGCACTGCATTTCCATAACTGCATGTCTGTTCTGCGATTTCGGCTGAAACAGCCTCATACGAAAAAATAAAATGTAAGAAAAACTCTGACTCCCGACACGACCGTTCGGGTGATTTTTAATTTAACGCAATAAAAGCAAATTGTCAATACCCAAAATGAAATTTCTGACATTTCTGTTGTGATTTTCGGTGAAAGATGATATACTAAGCAAAGATAGGCACTATGAAAGAGAGGTAGTTCATTATGTTTATTGTCTTGGCAGGAGGATTGCTTATTGTCATCGTTGTTGCTGTTGTCGCGGCGGTTGTATCCGCTGTCTGCTCTGCCGTAGCAGTAGAATCTGACCCGCAGGAATAAACAGTCAGGGGAATGACTGTGAAATCATTCCCCGTTTTTTTCAGCCTGTATTTTCGCTGCCAGCTCTTCCAGATACATCCAGCGTTCCATCTTCGTCTCCAGCTCTTTTTCTGCCGCTTCCTTTTCCCCGGTCAGTTCACCAAGCTTTACAAAATCCTTTGCATGTTTGAGCATATCCGCGTCGCACCTTGCAATTTTTTCCTCAAGCGCGGCAATATCCTTTTCTATTGTCTCATAGTCCTTCTGCTCCTGATAGGAAAATTTCAGCTTCTGCTTCTGTCCTGCCTTCCAGTTCTTTCCCTTTGCATCCGAACCGGTCTCGCTTCCGCCCTTGCTTCGTTCCACCTTATCGGCAGACTCCTGCTCCATACGCTTACGGTTTGCATAATCGGTGTAGCCGCCCTCATGCTGCACAAAAATTCCATCCGCCTCCATGGCGAAAATACGCTGCACGGTTCTATCCAGGAAATACCTGTCATGCGACACCACAATGACAATTCCCTGAAACTGATCCAGATAATCCTCCAGAGTTCTCAGCGTCGCAATGTCGAGATCATTGGTCGGCTCATCAAGGATCAGCACATTCGGTGCCCCCATAAGCACCTTTAAAAGATACAGCCGCCTTCTCTCTCCGCCTGAGAGCTTTCCGAGCAGACCATATTGATCCTCTCCGGCAAACAAAAAGCGTTCCAGCATCTTCGCCGCGCTGACCTTTCCCTCCGGCGTATCCACAAACTCCGCAACGTCGCGGATATAGTCTATCACGCGCTGATCGGGCTTCATCTCATCCCCGATCTCCTGTGCGTAATAGCCGATCTTCACGGTCTGACCGAGCTCGATGTGGCCGCTGTCCGGCTCGATCTCCCCGATAATCATCTTCATAAGAGTAGATTTTCCGCTACCGTTCGGCCCTATGAAACCAACACGGTCATTCTTCCCGAACAGATAGGTAAAATCATGTATCAGCACCCTGTCACCATATGCCTTGCTGACGTGCTCCAGCTCCACGGTTGTCCTGCCAAGCCGTGTCACAGCGGATGCCATCTCGACCCTGCCGTCCTTCTCCGGGGCTTTCCTGCCCTGCAGCTCCTCGAACCTGTCCAGACGCGCCTTCTGCTTGGTCGATCTCGCCCTCGCTCCCCGCCTTACCCATGCAAGCTCGTTGCGCAGGATGCTCTGCCGCTTCCGCTCGCTCGCCTCCGCCATCTCCTCGCGCTCCATCTTCAATTCCAGATAACCCTCATAATTGGCCTCATAGGAGTAGATGCTGCCCTTATCGATCTCAATGATACGGTTGGTCACACTGTCGAGGAAATACCTGTCATGCGTTACCATGATGACAGCGCCCTTGCGCTTTTTCAGCACATCCTCCAGCCAGTCACTCATCACATTGTCCAGATGGTTCGTCGGCTCATCCAGCACAAGAATCTCCGCCGGAGACAGCAGCACGGACACCAGCGCCAGACGCTTGCGCTGTCCGCCGGAAAGCTGCCCGCAGGGCTGTCCGAACTCCGTGACCCCCAACTTTGTCAGCATCGATTTCGCATCTGCCTCGATATAGCCCGCATTGCTCTCTGTCCTGTTGCCGCGCAGAACAGCCTCCAGAACCGTCTCCTCATCATCGAACTGCGGGTTCTGCGGCAGAAAGCGGATCATGCAGTGGTTGGCTGTTATGATCTTTCCCTCATCCGGCTCCTCAAGCCCGGCAATCATCTTTAACAGCGTCGATTTGCCGGTTCCGTTGATGCCGATGATTCCGGCTTTCTCGCCCTCCTGCAAATAAAAGCTCGCATTGGAAAATAATTTGCGCTCCCCGTATGCCTTGGTAATATTGTCAACTGTCAAAATGTTCATGGCTTCCTCCAGCTCCAACCGCCCTTTTCTTTAATCCAACGCGCCGTAGGTCACCATGCGCAGCTTTCTCACAAGCGGTGTCGTCCCCGCTCCGCAGCGCTGGATAAAGTACAAAAATACCAGATCCTCCGCGCTGTCCATGCACACATAATTTCCTGTCCAGCCATCCCAGCCAAACTCACCCAAAGACGCATTGCTGCCCGCCGCACTGTCATCCTCCAGCACCCGCATCAGGCAGCCGTAGCCATAGCCCTTGAGGCTGTCCCAGTCCAGCGACACTCTCTGCTGCGCGGTCAGATGATTGTGTGTCATAAACTCCACCGTCTTACGCCCCAGTATCCGCCTTCCGCCATAGCTGCCTCCTTGCGCGAGCATCTGGGCAAAATGGGAATAGTCGTCCAGTGTGGAAACCAGACCCGCTCCGCCGGATTCAAACGCCACATCCTCCCCATAATATTCGCCAAGATGGCTGCCCATATGCGGAACGAGCACGCCACCCTCCGCAGGCTCATAGTGCTGTGCAAAGCGTCCGCGCTTAGCCTCCGGCACAAAGAAGCCGGTGTCCGGCATATTTAATGGCTCAAAGATCTCCCGCCTCAAAAATTCCCCATAGGACACACCCGCGATTTTCTCCACAACTCCGCCGAGTACATCCGCCGAAAAGCCGTACATCCACCTTTCGCCCGGCTGAAATACCAACGGTACACCGGCTATCCCACGCATATATTCCTGCGTATCAACTCGTTCCCCCTGCATCCTGCGGCGGACGAGTCCTTCCACAACCGCCTGCATCCGCCTGCCCGGCTCCGTCGTCTCATCCGGGTAGGTAATGCCCGATGTCATGTTCAAAAGATCAAAGATCGTCACCTCACGCGCTGCTGGAAGCTCTCTTCCGCTCTTTTCATCCCACACGCACTGTCCCGCAAAGCAGGGAAGATAGCGAGATACCGGTTCTGTCACATCCAGTTCGCCGCGCTCCGCCAGAAGCATGACTGCCGCAGCCGTGACAGGCTTTGACATAGAGTACAGCCGGATAATCGTGTCGCGCTGCATCGGGAGTCCCCGCTCCGCATCCGCAAGCCCGAACGCATTATAATACAGCTCTTTTCCTCCCTGTATCACCAGCACACTCGCGCCCTTGACATACCCGCTCTCCACCTCGCGGCGGATCAGCCCATCCATGATCTCCCGGTAATTTTCCCGCATATCTCTGTCTCCCATCTATTTTACAAGCACTGACCTCATTCTCAAAACTGTTTTCAGTATAGCGTACTCTCCCCCGCGATGCAAGACGAAAAGAGCCGCGCACCTTTCGGCACGCGGCTCCGCGACGTTCTAGCTTTCTATTTCCGGCAATCAGATTTCCACTTCCAGATGCAGCACGCTGCATGCGGGAGCCGTGAACTTCACCTTGCAGCCATCCACAGCAACAGCGGTAAATTCCACAGTATGTACCTCATCCGGCGCCTCAAAGGTATTATGCGCCTTCATGTCACCGGTCAGCACCTCTGCCTTTACGGACTTCACCGGAGTCTCGGCAAAGACAGCCTCTATCTCTGCGGCATCCGTCAGAGAAGCATTTGTCAGTGTAACATGGAGCTTTCCATCCTTGCCCAGCGAAACGGACTCAGACAGATTCGGAATTCTGCAATTCTCCTCGATACCGATCTCCTCGGTCTCTACGGAAGACTCCAGCAGCTCAGCATCCTGATGATATTTGTAAAGGTTAAATGCGTGCCAGGTAGGTGTCTTTAACATCTTCTCGCCGTCTGTCAGGATCACCGCCTGAAGCACATTTACCATCTGCGCAATGTTTGCCATCTTGACACGGTCGCAGTTCTTGTTAAAGAGGTTCAGATTGATGCCCGCAACCAGTGCATCTCTCATGGTGTTCTGCTGATACAGGAAGCCGGGATTCGTTCCGGGCTCTACATCATACCATGTTCCCCACTCATCGATGACCATACCGATCTTCTTCTCCGGGTCATACTGATCCATGATCGCACCGTGGCGGTAGATCAGATCCTTCATCTTCAAGGTCGCCTTCAGCGTACGATACCATGACTTCTCGTCAAAGTCCAGAGCCGAACCCTTCTTTCCCCAGTCGCCTGTGGGAAGTGTGTAATAATGAAGGGACATTCCGTTCATGAAGCCCCAGCCGTGGTCAAAGGTCGTCTCCAGCACCTTATCCGTCCAGTGATAGTCGTCTGCGTTAGCGCCGCAGGCAATCTTGGAAATCGGCTTGCTGGAATTATAATTGCGGACATAGGTCTGGTATCTGCGGTACATATCGCCGTAAAATTCAGGTCTCATGTTTCCGCCGCAGCCCCAGTTCTCGTTGCCCACTCCGAAATAATCCACTGTCCAGGGCTCCTCATGACCGTTTGCCTTTCTCAGGTCAGCCATCGGGGAGACACCCTCAAAGGTCATATATTCCACCCACTCACTCATCTCCTGAACGGTGCCGCTGCCAAGGTTTCCGTTGATATAGGTCTTGCAGCCCAGCTGTCTGCACAGCTCCATAAATTCATGCGTACCGAAGCTGTTGTCCTCCACAACACCGCCCCAGTGCGTATTGATCATCTTCTTGCGTCCCTCCTTGGGGCCGATGCCGTCCTTCCAGTGGTATTCATCTGCAAAGCAGCCGCCCGGCCAACGCAGCACAGGCACCTTGATCTCCTTCAGAGCCTCGACAACATCCGTCCGCATACCATTTACGTTGGGAATGTCAGAGTTCTCTCCCACATAAATTCCCTCGTAGATGCATCTTCCGAGATGCTCCGAGAAATGTCCCTGCAGCTCCGGATTGATGTGTCCTTTTTTTACCTTCGGATTCACATACAGTTTTGCCATGTCTTTTACCCTTTCTTTTATTCAATATTTAATGAACTATTTAAGTTTGTGTTTACATTTTCAGTCTAGCTCTTTGTTGTCAAAAAGTCAAATAGAAACGTATTAGCAGTTTATACAAAATTTTCAGCCCTTTTTGTCACTATTCATCATTTTTGAATTTAGTTCATTTTTCACTTCACTAATCATTCTAAAGATGCTATACTCAGATACGAAAAAATAAACGGCATGGCTGCCGTTTAGAAATGAGGTATCTCTATGCTCTACTTGTCTTCTCTTGATGAAGCGCAGGAAATTATCAGGGCGCTGAGCGCTCCCATGCGAATGGAGATCATGAAAATTATTTACGCAACTCCCGGAGTCAGCATGAATTATCTTGCAAAAACCCTCGGACTGACAAACAGCGCTGTTTCCATGCATGTCAGTAAGCTCGTTGCCGCCGGTCTCGTCCAGATTCAGACCAGCTCCGGCAAACGAGGAACCATGAAGCTGGTTAGCCCCTGTCATGACCGCATTGTCATCGATATGCTCCCCGAGCTTCCGAAGGAGGAAGAGCATTTCTATCTGGACGACATAAAAATCGGATATTTTATCGCCTGCACCGTCACTCCGACCTGCGGTCTTTCCACCCCGGAGCATCTGATCGGCGCGATGGATGACATCAATGCCTTTACCTTCCCGGAGCACTTTGACGCCGGAATCCTCTGGTTTACCAGCGGTTATGTGGAATACGGGCTTCCAAACCATCTTCAGGCAGGGCAGCGTCTGCGCGAGCTGCAGATCTCCTTTGAGATCTCCTCGGAATATCCCGGCTTCAATAAGGATTACCCTTCCGACATCCACTTTTCCCTGAACCAGACCCCTCTCGGTGTATGGGTGAGCCCCGGCGATTACGGTGACCGCAAAGGACACATCTCTCCGGCGTGGTGGCCCGAAAGCCTCAACCAGTACGGTCTGCTCAAAACTCTGATTATCAACGCAGAGGGAACTTATATGGACGGTGGTCTCAGGCTCTCCGATGTCACGATCGACGATCTGGGCATCGACTACAACAGCCGTATGATTTTCCGCATCGCCGTCCCGCAGGATACAGCCAACTGCGGCGGTTGTACCCTGTTCGGCGAGCAGTTCGGAGACTACAATCAGGCAATCCGCGTCAAGGCTCTGTACGAGTGATGTCTACATCTACAATTCTCGTCGCAACCTTCGCGCCAAACACAGTGTCGTGCTCGACAAGCAGCATGGTCGGCTGATATTTCAGGATCAGCTGCTCCAGCTGCATACGCGAAAACACATCAATAAAGTTCAACGGCTCATCCCAGATATAAAGATGCGCCGGGGTCAGCAGGCTTGTCGCCAGCAGAACCTTTTTCTTCTGTCCCTCGGAATATTCTTCCATCCGCTTGTCAAACTGCGTCCGCTCGAAATCAAGCTGACGCAGGAGCGCCTTCAGCATACTTTCATCCAGACCATGCATCCTTGCATAATCCTTCAGTCCGCCGGACAGCCCGGAGGTATCCTGATTGACATAGGATATCCGCAGTCCCGCCGGAATCTCCAGTCTTCCGCTGGTCTCCGCATTGCCGGCATTTCCAAGCACCGCCTTGATAAAGCTGGACTTTCCACAGCCGTTCGCCCCGCGCAGCAGGACACGCTCTCCCCTGTGAAGCTCGAACCGGAAATTCTGCAGCACCGTCTTTCCCTCATACCGCAGTCCGAAATCCTGCGCCACAATATATAGCTCCTTATGAAATTCCTGTGGCATCAGCTTGAGATCCACCGGGTTCTCAATATCCTTCAACAGCCCTTCCTTTTCCGCGATTTCGTCATTGATTCTGCGCTCCGTGTTCTTTACGCGCTTCTGCATTGCCTTTGTCTTTGCGCCGATGTATGCCCGCGTATGGATATACCTGTCCGGCTCTTTCAGCGGATCATACCCGATCTTCGTCTTTTCGTTTTTGTCCGCCCATCTGTCTATGCGGTCCGCAGCCACCCTCAGCTTGCCGATCTCCTTCAGATGCTTTTCGTTCTCGGCGCGGTTAAAGTTATCCGTTCTCTCCTTATTTTCCCACCAGCTCGAAAAGCTTCCCTTCTCTACGCCGATCGACTTCCGGTTCAATACGAGGACATGATCGATGCAGGCATCCAGAAGTTCTCTGTCATGTGAAACGAGAATGAATCCCTTTTTCGATCGGAGATACTCCTTTACCACCTGTCTTGCCTCAATGTCAAGATGATTCGTCGGCTCATCGACCAGCAGGAAAAAATTCTCCTGCGAGAACAGAAGCGCCAGCATAGCCTTCGTCCTTTCGCCATGGCTTAATGTACAAAAAGGTCTGTACAGACATTCGGCGTCCAGCTCCAGCTGATCCAGCTCCCGGAGCACCTTCCACATCTCGCAACCGGGGCGCAGCTGCTCAAACAGCTCCGCAGCTGCAAGCTCCTCCTGCCCCTCTTCCATTTCATAGGGAAAATAGTCAAATGCTACCGATGCCCTGATACTCCCCTGATATTCCTGTTTTCCCTGCAAAAGACGCAGAAACGTCGTCTTTCCTTTGCCGTTTCTGCCGATGAAACCGAGCTTCCAGTCCGTGTCGAGCTGGAACGAAACATTCTCAAAAATATTGTCATAGCTGCCCTCATAGCTGAAGGTCAGATTTGATACTGTAATTTGCGACATATAATTCCCTCCTTTTCCGTTGCCAAAAAGAGAGAGATTACGCCCTTACTCCGATAAATGGGCACAAAAATAAGGCGAATGTACGGCATAATCCACTTTTGGCAACATGAAAAACGAAGATCCTGCCTTTTCGGCTTCCATCCCCGTTACTTAACCGTTTCATGTTCTCAAAAGTTGACTATCTCCGCACTCCAGCCTCCGCGCTATGTCTGTATTTTCAGCGTCGTCACCCCTGCATAGCCTGTGGGTTTCCACGTTGCAGACCGAAATTCACATATCCACACCGCTGCGCCGAATCTTTACATACGATTAATATACCATAATCTTTCATTTTGTGCTATACTCTTTTTAAAGAAATTTTAGGTGTTTTCCAAAGCGAGGATTTTTATGAGAGTCAAGGATGCTGTTTCCAATTTGCAGAAAAGCCACCCGGAGGATGCGCTTCATCCGCTTTCTACCTCATGGGGTGAACAAATCATAAAGGCTGACACGGAGTCCGTCTGGCAGGAATATCCAAGACCCCAGCTGGAGCGGGACAATTACCGTATGCTCAACGGAAAATGGAGCTACTGGATTTGTCCGGTCACAGACGATCACCTCATGCCCATGAAGGGAGAGATTCTGGTTCCCTTTTCTCCCGAAGCCCTGCTCTCCGGCGTCGGCCGGCAGTTGCAGCCGGATGAATATTTATGGTATGAGCGCTCCGTCAGCTTTACCGCGGATGAACTGGCGCGCAAGACTAAGGGACAGCGCTGCATCCTGCACTTTGGTGCCGTAGATCAGCAGGCGGTAGTCTATTGCAACGGCAAGGAAACTGTTTCCCACACCGGAGGTTATCTTCCCTTTGAGGCAGATATTACGAATTACGTCTCCGACGAGTCGATGCTTCTGCAGGTGCGCGTCCGCGATGTGAGCGACACCTCCTGGTATACCCGCGGAAAGCAGACCCTAAAGCGGGGCGGCATGTTCTACACCGCCCAGAGCGGTATCTGGCAGAGCGTGTGGTACGAGTGGGTACCGGAAAATTATATCCGTAAGATGAAGATCACCCCGGATGCCGACCACGGTGCTGTCTCCATTGAGCTATGCTCGGAAAAAGAATTTTCTTCCATTTCCTGTACTGTATATAAGGCGACGACAAACTTTGTGGCATCCACCGACGCTGTATCCCATTCTCTCCCCGGGGAGCGCACCATTGCCCTGATCGGAGTGTCTGTACAGCGCGAGTCCTCCTCGCCGAATGTCCTGCGGCTGGTTCTCCCGGAGGATGCCGTTCATCTCTGGACACCGGAGCAGCCCTATCTCTACAGCTTTACCATCATTGCGGACAATGACCGGATTCACGGCTACTTTGCACTGCGCAGCTTCACGGTCGAGCCCGACGAAAACGGCACTCTTCGGTTCTGCCTGAACCACACTCCGTATTTCCTTCACGGGCTGCTGGATCAGGGCTACTGGCCGGACGGGCTGATGACCGCCCCCTGCGACGAGGCATTTATCTATGACATTGATCTGGCGAAAAAAACAGGCTTTAATATGCTGCGCAAGCACATCAAGGTCGAGCCGATGCGCTGGTACTACCATTGCGACCGTCTCGGAATGATTGTCTGGCAGGACATGGTGAACGGCGGAACTGCCTACCATATGCCCCTGCTATGCTATCTTCCCACCATATTCCCCAACATCGGAATCCACACACGCGATTCGCATTACAAGCTCTTCTCGCGCGCAGAGGAGGAAGGACGTCTGGCGTGGGAACAGGAATGCATGGATATGATAGAGCATCTGTACAGCGTACCGTCCATCGCCGTATGGGTTCCCTTCAACGAGGGCTGGGGACAGTTTGATGCCGCCAGAATTGCCAAGAATGTGAAAGAGAAAGATCCCACCCGCCCGGTCGATCATGCCAGCGGCTGGTTCGACCAGAAGGCCGGCGATTTCAAGAGCATTCACAATTACTTCCGCACGCTGAAGGTGAAGTCCGACAAAAAACGTGCCTTTGTCATCAGCGAATACGGCGGCTATGCCTGCCATATCCCCGGTCACTCCTCCGTAGACCGGATCTACGGCTATCGCAAGTATGCCAACCCGGAGGAATTGACCACCGCCTACCGGCAGCTGCTTGAAAAGCAGCTCTTCCCGCTGGTTGACAAGGGCTTAAGCGGTGCCGTATATACACAGCTTTCCGACGTGGAGGAGGAAGTGAACGGTCTGGTAACCTATGACCGGAAGATTGTTAAAATACAAATGACGTGACCATCCGGCCACGTCATTTGCATTTCTGATTACTCTATGACATTCCATTTACTGTCTTGTACTTATAAAGCATTTCTGCATGGTTCTGCTCCTCGATCTGGATATCTGCCAGCAGCTTGCGGAGGCTGCTCTCTCCGAAATTGAAGACATTCGTGTTGTACTCGCCGGAGACCAGCTTCTCCGTACCGATACAATCTGTCGCAAGAAACGCATCATGCTGCTTGTCCTCAGAATTTGTCATACCGGAATAGGTTGCCTTGGGCTCATATTCCTTTCCGTCGGAATCGTTACAGTTGCAGGTCGGCACCGTACCCTCGAGTACCTTGCCAAGAGATTCGTAGTGCTCCCTCTCCTTGCTCTGCAAGGTCTGGAAAAGGCTCTTTAATTCAGGGTCTCTCGCCTGCTCTGCATATTTTCCGTACTTCTCCACACAGCTCTTTTCCTGTGTCTGCAAATCCTGGATTGCTGTCCGTTCCTTCTCTTTTAAAATCATCGCGCTCATCCTTTCCTGAAAAACTATCTTTTACAAAGATATATTTGACAGGAAAAAAAGCTTTTATTCCATCTTCGCAAAGATTATTTTCTTTCATCCAGATAAAGCTGTATCCGGTTGTCTATCGCCCTGACAACATCCTGTGCCTTTCTGGCATCCGAAAAATAGCTCTCCGCTTCCTCCCATATGATGTCAAAAAGAACCGTGTCACCTTTAGCCGGCAGACAGCTCTCCATGAATGCCTTGTATTCCTCCACATAGGTGCTGCCATCTGCCTTACCCGGCAGCAGTCCCAGCCCTTCCCACATGTATTGTTCAGCATATTCATTATACTGCACAGTTACGTCAGTGATATCCTTCCGCACACTGAGACTATTCTTGAATTCTGCCTGATTCTCGAGCGAAAGCATGTATTCCAGAAATGCTTTTACTGCTGTCTTCTCCTGTGCATTCCTGTTTACCGCAAAAAGTCCTCCCACCGAGAAATAATTGCCACTTCCTTCCTCCACCGGATAACCGACTGCATGCCCGGCGCCGTCAATGTCCGAGAGTATTGTAAAAAAGAAATCTGCCCTATTGATCGGATAGTTCATCGCAAGATAGCTTCCGTCACGGACGCGCGCCGCTCCATCCACTCCGCCAGCGCCATTTCCGCTGTACTTTTTCACCAGCTCCAGAACCGCCGCAAAATCATTCTCCTCAAACCGGCTCTCCCCGCTCTCAAGGTCGATAAATTTTGACCGTTCAAGATCAATTCCAATCAGACTGTACAGCGTGTTATATAAATCCATGTCTCCCGTCGGATAGGTGAACAGTCCCTGCAAATCCTTCTTTTCGTCAGCCAGCCTGAGAATATCGTCGAGCGACCACCCCTCCCCGTCCCATGTCTGTCCGCTGGTAAAAAGAGTTCTGACACCTGAAGAAATGCCGGGAATAATTCCCATAAGTGTCCCGTCAAGTTCGCCAAGGCTCCTCACATTCGGAAGCAGCTTATCCATGACGGAGATGTCCACATATTCTTCCAGATCTGCCAATGCCCCCATGTCGGCAAGCGCCGTAAAATCTTCATAGGAGAGATACAGCAGATCAGGCCCCTCCCCATTCACAATATCTGCCATAATCCGGTTGCGGTAGCTGTCCGTGTCGGCCCCCGGCTCCTGCATATCTACCGAGTATTGCGGATAGACCTGGTTAAACCGTGTAACACCACTCTTAAAATCACTGTTTCCTTCACAGAGCATTGCAAGCTGTATCTGCGCCTCCTCTACGTTTTCCGAGAAAGTCATCACATATTCCTTTTTCAGAGTACCCACATACAGCCAGACATCACCATTTTCACCCGCCAGAAGGCAGAGTCTGTCAGTCTGCGGGGAAATACCGATGTTTGCAAAGGAAAACAGCGTCTCTCTGCTGCCATCCTCCACATTCCAGCAATTCAGTTTTTCCTGTGCGATATAGAACAGCTGCTGCCCCGACATTCCGCAGAGGAGCGTCACCGTCTCCTGCGGCAGCACAGCGCGTTCCTTCCATGTACCAGATTCCCCGTCAAAGGTAATCAGCTTTGTATCCCCTGTTCCCTCGTCCGTTACCGGAAAGATCACTTCACCGCTTCCGCTCTTCACGGGAGCACCTATGCTTCTGCCTTCGCCTCCACAGGAATAGACTCCGGCTGTTTTTCCCTCGGCATCCAGGGCGGTGCATTCCTGTCCATTCCCTGAAACCACAAAATAGTAACCGTCACCGTATCGGAACACAGGATTTCCTTCGGCATCTGCGAGCTTCTCCTCCGGGTGTATTTCCGTCTGCAGAGCACCGCTCCGGTCGGTATTCACAATCCGATATTCTCCGAATGTCTCCCCTGCCTCAATCAGAAAGCTCATGCCGCTTTCCGAAAGGTCAAAGCCGACCACCGTTTCGTTGCTCAGGTTCCAGTCCCCAAGAGGTAATTCCACCGTTGTCTTTTCAAAATCCGGGGCGGCATAGCGCTCCAGAAAGCATTGATAACCGGAATCCATATAGAAGCCTCTCAGGACATAAAAGCCGTCCTGTCCGGCAAGGGTGAGCGGCATTCTGGTATATTCCGCATTTTCCGGTTTCAACACCTCGAGTCCGCCATAGTTCGCCGGGCGTAGCCGGTTCGTCTCCTGTCTCTCTGCCACCGGAAACATTTCGTCACTGTTCTGTGTTTTCTTCCCGTCCTGACTCTCCGTGTCTGTATTTGCCGTCGTTCCTTCCGCTCCACAGCCGGAAAATGTCAGCAGCGCTGCCGCCAGTGCAGCCAGAATTCTCATCCCTTTTTTCATCAATGTCCCCCTATTCGCCAGATTCTATTACACCCTTCACCCCGCCGTCAGCTTCTCTGCTTGGATATTTCGATCAGCTTCTGCATGCGGCTTGTGATCTTGCCCAGCACATTTGAATTTTCTTCCTGGGCTGCCATGGTCTCATTCGCATGGGCGGACGCTTCCTCCGAAATTGCAGAAATCGTCTCGATCGAGTCCACAATGCGCTCGTTAGCTGCCTTTAATTCGTTAATATTTGTGCTCAGTTTTTCTACATTTTCCCGAATTTCAAGCGTATTGTTCCGAATCTGGCTGAAGTTCTCTGCCGTGTGCTCCGTTGACTGCTTCTCGTCATCGATCGCCGCAATCATTTCGCGCACGACCGTCACCACCTCACTGATCGCAACGGATAAGTTACCGATCAGGTCTGTAATATGCACGGTTGCCGTCTTGGTCTGTGTCGCCATGCCCGAAATCTCCGTGGCAACAACCGTAAAGCCCTTTCCTGCCTCACCGGCCCTCGCCGCCTCAATGCTGGCATTCAACGCCAGCAGACTTGTCTTCGAGGTAATGCCGCTGATCAGCTCCACGATCGAATGCATCTCTTCAATATATTTATCCAGCGTCTCCAGCTTGTCGGCAGCGTCAGAGCCTTTCTCCACAGAATGCTCCACATGAGCCACCAGCGTCTCTACCTGCTTGTTTGCTCTCTCAAGGATCTCCATTGTCTGCTTCATATTATTGTCGATCTTTTCCGCCGCACCACTGACAAAATCGACCTTTTGCTGAATCTCCTCGGTCTGGTGCAGCTGCTTCTGCACCGCTTCCGCAGTCTCGGTCGTTCCGCTGCCGACCTCCGCCATCGCATTCTTTGTCATCCCGGAGGACACGTTCAACTTCTCGACCTTTCCGTAAATGTCTTCCATACCTGCCTGCATCTGTTCTGACATTCCGCTAAGCTCCGTCAGCAGGCCCTCCGTCCTGCTCTGCGCCTCTTTGATGTCATCGAGCTTCTGACGGCTGTTCGCATCCGAGGTCTTTGCCGCATAGATGGAATACACCGCCACAAGCACCATGGCAACGACCTGAACGACTGCCTCATCTCTTCCCTGATAGCCGAATTTTCCCGTGAGCGCTCCGCCCACCGTCATAATCAGACTCAAAATGACCGTTCCCGCGTTGATCTGGATTGAAAACTTTACATCATTAAACACCGTTACCAGAAGTATCATAGGAATCACGAGCACATAGATATTTGCCTCTTCCGTCGTCAGAACCATCACGGAATAAGTAATGGCAAAGCCGATTCCCACTGTGTGTTTGATCATGGCTGTCTCTTTGTCCTTCAAAAAGAAAAACCATCCCAGCGCAACGGGTGCCAGAGCGAGCACAACGATCATCACAGAATACAGAATCCCCCGCTCGCCTCTCAGGAAACGCGCTATGTAGAAAACCACTACTATCAATGCCTCTATCGTATGCCCATACAGAGCTGTCCTGTTATTTCTCTGTACCTCACTGATCCTATTATCTCCCATTTCCCCGCTCCTTCCGGTTTCCCTGCTATTTCAGCTTCAGACAATCTCATACTGCATAAGCTCGTACTTCAGTCTTGTTCCCTCCGTTATTTCCGGCGGAAGCAGCGCTCTCGCCACGAGCTTAAGATCATCCGTCTCAATATCCGTTCTCTTCAGGTTCGCATAGTCCCCGTCAATGCTGACTACCTCATAAAACCATGTTTCCATACTGCTCCGTTCCGGGCGTTCCCGCCCTGCTTCCATGCTTGTCCGTCAGATTTCCAGCGTCATCTCATGCCATTCCTCGCCGCCCCAGGTGGAGTTTGCGATGCCGAGATCCCGGAATCCCATTTTCTTGTACATCTCCACCTTGGGTTCAAGACAGGTCAGAACCAGAAGCTCTCTTCCGTTCGCCCTCTCTCTTTCTCCGTACCTGCGGACAATCTCACGCGCAAGTCCTTGCCCGCGGTATTCCGGCAGTACATCCAGCCCGACCAGCATAACGCTTTTTCCCTTCGGGTCATGCAGGCTGATGTCCGTAAAAAATTCATCCCGGAAGCGCGTCTCATTCGTCGAGATACCGTTCAGAAAGCCTGCCACCCTGCCGTTCGTCCTGTCGATCGCAACCAGAAACAGCTCCTGTGCCGCTGCGATCCGCTCTGTCATCGCCTTTCGTGAGCACGCCTCGTTGGGCGGGAAGCAGATATGCTCGATTGCGACCGCCTGATCTGTCTCCTCCGGCAGAATACTGCGGAATTCAAAGTGCTCCGCCAGTTCCTGCGATGTCTGATGCTTCTGCAAATTCATTTTATTACACTACCTTTCCACTTCTCTTACAACACATAATACACATAATTTTCTTTTCTCGGCACAGGGGGCTTCGCCGCTTCCGCTGCATACCCGAGCACACAATGTCCGATGCCCTCATAGTCGCCTTCAATGCCGAGGGACTTCAATATCTTCTTTCCCTCCTCTGACTCGAATTCCTCCTTTGCGCGGTGAATCCAGCAGCTGCCGACACCGAGGTCGGATGCAGCATTCAGCAGATTTCCCATGACAAGGCTGCCGTCATATAAATAGGTAGGAACCGCCTTGTCTGCCAGAACGACCAGCAGCTCCGGCGCACCGTAGAAGGGATCAATCCCCGGTCTTCCCATGATTTCGGCATTCATCGCAGAAAGCTTATCCCTGAGTTCTTTATTCTTGATGGCAATAATGATCGGAGACTGCAGCCCCTTGCCAGTCGGCGCATATGTGCCCGCCTTGATGATCGCCTCAAGCTCCTCGTCCCTGATCGGCTCCGGTCTGAATTTCTTACAGCTTCTTCTCTCCTCAAGCACCTTTAATGTTTCACTCATGAATTTCTCCTTCTTCGATATCATTTTCATCCTGAAAATCTTCCACATGAATCCCATACTTTTCAAGATCGACTCTTCCGTCTGTGACCTCGACTCCATCGGCCTCCAGCAGCTTTGCCTGCGCTCCGCTGCCGCCGAATGCAAATTCTCCCGCCAGCTCACCCTTGGCGTTCACGACCCGGAAGCAGGGGACATGCTCGGGGTCGGAGTTCTTATGCAGGGCGTTCCCGACGGCGCGTGCCATCTTCCTGTCTCCTGCCAGCTCCGCGATCTGCCCGTAAGTTGCAACCCTTCCCTTCGGTATCTTCTTTACCGCTTCATAAATCCGCTTCGTCGGGCTGTCCGTGACCAGTGCATAGCTTTCATCTATCATGAGACGAATATCCTTGTCCGGTATTGAGCCGTCCAGAATGATCGTGTTCCAGTGTTCTCTGTTCTGATGCCAGCCCGGAATGACCGCCGGGAAAGCACTCCGCCAGAAATCACGCCACTCAGGGCTGACCTTCACATTCAGATTCATGTAGCCGTCGCGCTCATAAGTCCACAGAAAGGCCTTTTTGCTTCCCTTCACCCTGACAAGCTGCCAGTTCGGATCATGGAACGGCGCCTCCTGATAGGCGTCGGGAAAGGATAATCCATAGGCAAGCGCCTCTTCCCTTGTCGTCATTCTATCCGCCTCCTGTCTTCCCTTTTCTCCTCAGTTGTGCTATTCTATGGACAAAAGAATATTAAGAAAAGGAGAATCTTATCATGTATGAATTTACCGAAGATTGCCTGATACATATCGATCAGATCGACGATGAGCACCGCCGGTTGTTTCAGATGCTCAACGAAGCCATCTCCTTAGCAGCGGAGACGGCCGATGTGTCTTCCATCGCAAAAAATCTTTTACAGAATTTAAAAAATTATGCCTCCACGCACTTTGCTCACGAGGAGGCTTATATGGAGAGTATTCACGACCCGGAGCTTCTCATCCAGAGGCAGGAGCATCTGCAGTTTACCGAAAAAGTGAACAGCTTTACGCTTGACATCTCTTCCCCCGAAGCCGCGAGAACCTCTCTGCAGGAGCTTCTCACTTATCTGGTGCGCTGGCTTTACCGCCATATTCTCAGCAGCGATATGATGATCGGAAAAATGACCTCCGAGAATACCTCCGACCGTTTTGCCTTCACGGAACAGTACCGAACAGGGATAGCGCTTGTCGATGACGAGCATCAGCGCCTCTTTGAAATCATCCGGGAGGTAAATACCCTGATAAACAATGAGCTTCTTCATGACAAATACGATGAGATCATGCATCTTCTCGAGGAACTGAAAAGCTACACCGAATTTCATTTCCACGACGAGGAAACGTTGATGGAGTGCATCCAGTACCCCGGACTCGCTGCACAGAAACGCGCGCACGCCGCCTTCGTCGAACGCCTTGTCGAGATCGATCTGTCCGATCTCGACAACATGGACAACAACCAGCAGGAATACCTGAACGAATTGATACAGTTCCTGCTTGGCTGGCTTTCCAACCATATTCTCGCGTCCGACAAGAAGATCGGCGAGTACATCCGTCAGAACAACATCACTGTCGATTGAACCGGCTGATTCTAACGCACAGTCGCTCCAAACGGCATCAGTGACAGCTTTGCCAGCTTAAAGAACTGCTTTCCGAAGGGAATACCGATAATTGTCACACAGAGGACACAGCCCCATACGGCATTTGCAATCGCCATCGGTATTCCCGTCAGGATCAGCCAGAAGATATTGGCAATCAGGCTTGCCGCACCGCCGCCGTATGTAATCTCCTTGCCAAACGGGAAAAATGCCAGCCCTGTAAACTTGAAACACTGACGTCCGATCGGAATACCGATAATGGTAATACACCAAAGGCATCCCAATAACAGCCATGACAGGCCGGAAACCGCACCTCCAAAAATGAACCATAATACATTACCCAGAAATTTCATCCTTCTTTTCTCCTTGTGTGTTATTTAAGCCGGTCTTACAACCACTTATTTTTCCTTCTATTATATCGCTATTTGGACTTATTTTCAACGATTAAATCTCTTTAATCGGTAACCGATTCCCCAAACCGTGTCAATATAGTCCTTCTCGCTGTATTCGCCGATCTTCTTCCGAATGTTGCTGATATGGACATTGATCGTCTTGTCCTCACCGATATAGTATTCCTCCCACGCCAGCTCATACAGTTCCTGCTTACTATAGATTTTGTCCGGGTGTTTCATGAACAGCCCGATAATGCTGAACTCCTGCTTTGTCAAGGCGATGGGATGGTCATTCACATAAAACCTATGCCCTTCCTCATCCAGCGCCAGTTCTTCCATCACGATCCTGCCCTTATGCCCCGTCTTCCTATGACGGTTCAGCTGCAATTCCACTCTTGCCAGCACCTCCCTGACATCGAACGGTAATATCCCTTGTATCCCGATGTATGTGTCAGCAGATCCTCTACTGTCGGATAAGCATTTCCCTCCGGCAATTCCTGCCCGTTCTCCCCATAAACCCTATAGGAAACCTGCCCATCCTTAATGATTCCTACCGTGATCACCGCATCGGGATTGTCACCCGTTGTGTACTCCAATGCATCCTGAAAGCTCAGACCGGGAATTTTCTCCATCTGACGCTGTCCGTACATGGCAAACCCAAACACCGCAGTGCACACAAACAGCCCCACAATAATTATAATTTTTAAAATCCGCTTTTTCATATTTTTCTCCATTCAAAACACAATGAGCCACCCGTCTCAATCGACGGATGGCTCACCTATTATCTCATACATAGACAGATTGTGTAAAGCCTTCTTATATTTTCCGGAGGTCAAGTCTCCCCGTCAGGAGATAACCGCCGAGCACAGCGTTGAAGATTACCGCCGAGAAGGTGCTGAATCTTTCGAACAGTCCAAAGACGGATTTGGGCAGCAGACCGGTTCCGACCGGACCCGCCAGCATGGCGATCAGGCAGGCCAGCGCCCATATGCTCAACGACTTTAGCTCCTTCCTCGCCCCGATGCATATCATGACGAGCGCAGCAAGAGAAAACACAACGACAAGTACCGTCACCGCAAGATGCATTATGTTCTGAACATTAGAGAAATCAGCGCCGTTGACCCACGGGAAGCAGGTATAGCCCACATTGCAGAGCCATTCCATCACGGCAAAACAGTAGATGCCGATTCGCAGCATCTGCGATGTAAGACCTGCCGCCGCAACGCAGACCGCCATAATGGACACAACGGCACACGGCCCGAATAAGGCATTCAGCTGTCCCGCCAGTGCCGCCGAGGGTGCGCCCTCCGCAGACAGATCGCTCACAGCCATTGTCATCCAGTCATATCCCGGATAGGCAAGCGGCGAGAAAACCACCATCGCCGTATAGGATAGAAGGCTGATAATTCCACAGATTCCCAATTTCGATAACTTCATCTCTATCTCCTTTTCTGCGCACGTTCTTTACACATATTTTCAATTTACATTTTCCGATCGTAACAATTGCAAAATTCATCAATATAGCGCTCCATCATACCGTCTGTCTCCCCGCTGTCCGTAAGCCCGGCATCGCCCTCGTAATCTAGGATGGCATGAACCGCCATTGCAAAGGAAAAGGCAGCGGTATCCGCGTCATCGAAATGCGTCACCTTCTGCGCCTCCATCGCATAGAAGAGCTGCTTCGTAGCGCGTATCATCGTCCGCGTCTCGGCAATCATGATCTCCGCCGCATCCGGGTTGATCGCCCTCTCGGACATAATCACCTTGTAGAACATCACCATTTCCGGGGCACTGTTCATCGCCTTATACGAGTTGACCGCTATCATCAGACATTCCTTCAAAGACCGGCCTTTTACCAGCTCCCCGCAATCCGTCTCGCACTCTCCCCTGCTCTCCCGCGCCCGGCTTCTGAAATAGGAATACATCTTCTCAATGATCTCCTTCTTGGAACTGTAATGGCTGTATAGAGAAGATTTCTTAATTCCAGCCCTCTGCGCAATCTGCGACATAGAAATTCTCCCCAGACCGTTTTCACAGGCAAGTTCTAAAGTTGCCTTTAAGATTTTTTCTTTCATTCCATCAAAGCCACCTTTCAGTCGCAATTATACGACCGTTCGGTCGTTAATGTCAAGAGAATTTGTACCTTGTAAATCTGTCTGCTTTTTGTTATATTTATGTTGTTATACAACGTACCTTCGGGGTCAAGTCAAGTATTTGGGGATAACAACTATGTCATCAATTAAGAAACGTATTTTTGAAATTATACAGATAGGAAACCGGAAGGATTTTGTCAGCAGCGCCTTTGACTTTTTTATCGTCGTTGTCATCGTGCTGAACCTGTTCGTAACGCTGTTTCAGACCTTTGACGAATCAGCGCCCTACGCTGCTGCCCTGAACTGGATCGAGCTGATCACGATCATCATTTTTACCGTCGAATATGTACTGCGCATATGGACGGCAGACCTCCTCTACCCGGACAAGCCCTACTGGAAGGCAGTTCTTGCCTTTATCTTTTCCCTGTACGGGCTGATCGACCTCCTCACGTTCTTTCCATACTATCTGCCGGTCGTATTCCCCATGGGAGCTGTCGCTTTCCGTATGTTCCGCGTAATCCGCATCTTCCGCCTGTTCCGGATCAATGCGCAATATGATGCCTTCAATGTCATCATCAATGTTCTGAACGATAAAAAGAATCAGCTGATCTCCTCGATCTGTCTGATTCTGATTTTCATGGTTGCCGCCTCACTCTGTATGTACAGTCTGGAGCACGAGGCACAGCCGGAGCAGTTTGCCAACGCTTTTTCCGGCATCTGGTGGTCGGTATCGACACTGCTGACAGTCGGCTACGGCGATATTTACCCGATCACGACGCTCGGAAAGCTGATGGCAATCGTCATATCCTTTTTAGGCGTCGGCATGGTCGCCATCCCCACAGGTATCATATCCGCCGGTTTCGTCGAACAGTATACCAAGCTGCGCATGATGGCGTTCCACTCCGAGGAGCATGAACTGAAATTCGTGACCTCAACCATCCCGCAGGGGCATTCGTGGTGCCACAAAAGGGTCAAGGAGGTTGCCTTCCCGCCGCAGATCATCCTTGTTATGATTATCCGGAACAGCGAGGCGATTGTGCCGAACGGCGATACCGTGATGGAGGAGGATGATACCCTCGTCATCGGCGCAAGACATTATAACGGAGAAGAAGATATTAATCTAAAGGAAATTATCGTCAAACAGGAAAATGAGTGGGTCGGAAAGCAGGTCAAGGATCTGGACATCTCACGTCAGGAGCTGATCGTGATGATCCGCCGCAAAAACCGCACAATCATCCCTAACGGTCAGACGTATATCAAGGAAGGGGATGCCGTGATCCTGTATTCCAAGCTGAAGGACAATGACTGACCGGCTCACAGTACCTTTGAACCGTTTACGGTAAGCCGGAAATTCGCCCCGAGCATTTCTGCCGCTCCCTTGCACATCATCATTCGTCCCAGAAAGATTTCAAAATACTCATACATGCTGCATATTTTCGGGTCAATCTGCAGATTCAGCGTTATGACCCTTTTATCTACATTGATCTTCAGCTTGGTATCTGTAACCGCATAATTGACACGGTCATGCTTATCGAAGGTTGCCTTATTCTTATCCCGCACTCTGCTTCGTCGTACATCCGTCTTATCCGCAATGATAAGCGCGGCTGAAATGGCGTCGGTTGCGCCTCCGGTCGATTCGTCGTGGTGTCCGATTGCCGACACGATCTGAATGCGCTCCTCTATGTTCAAATCCGTCTTCTTCAGAATATCATTTGCTAACAACGCGCCGTATTCCGCATGATGGCTTCTGTTGACGGCATTTCCGATGTCATGCATGAACCCGGCAATCCTGACAAGCTCGCGCTCCTTCTCGGAATATCCCAGCTTTTCCAGAATATAGGCGGCTCTCTCCGCTACCAGTCCGGAATGCGCCTCCGAATGATCTGTATATCCCATGGCACCCAGATTGTCATTGCCCTTCTTGATAAATGCCAGAATCTCTTTATTCTGCTTCAGTTCCTCATAAGTCATTCTTCCCACCTGCCCACTTTCGTTTTTACTGAAATAGTAACGGAACCGGGAGGGGGCTGCTACCATGGGAAGGTAAAATGTGGGTAAAATCCTTAATGGGGTAGTTTTATGCTCTCTGTTTCGGTACAAACTCAATCTTAAGAGCCATTCCCATACCATCTGCTAATCTTTTAAGCAAATTGACAGACGGATTCCTTGTTCCATTCTCGAGCTTGCTAATATCAGCCTGATTAATACCAGTGCGTTCAGCCAGCTCCTTCTGTGTCATATTCTGAGAAGTACGAGCATCTACGATAGCCCTTATGACATCCATCTCTGGCTGGATTGCTTCATATTCCTTTTTAAATTCGTCATCCTGTAACTGCTTAGAAAGCATATCATCAAATGTTCTCATCCTTCATCACCCTTTCTATAAAATCTTTTCTTCTATCCTTGGCAATCTGTATCTCTTCTTTGGGCGTTTTCTGAGTCTTTTTCACAAAGCCGTTTGTCAGTATTATATGTCAATTATCCATTTAAAATGTGAATACAGGCTATTTCTATAAAGATGTGTAGTAGAAACCAATAAACGGCTTATTTATAGGCTTTGTGAAAACATCCAAAGATATTAGCAAGGCAGCCAAGGCGATATGTCTCAGTCGCAATACTCGCAAGTCATTCTGCCATCTATCAGTTTGTATTGTTTTACTTAGAAGGTAGGGGCAAATTAAATATACTAATTACAAAACATAATTCCTGTCAGTTTTTGTCTCATTAACTGCTAATCTCTTAATCAACTCATATAGATTATCCATATCAAGATTCTCGTTTGAATACTTTACACTAATAACCAATTCTTTCTTTTTAGTATTCTTGCTCCATTGAATCTTATCGTAGGGAATTACAGCTTTTCCTTTACCTTTAATAACTGGCATTAGTCCTTCCGTAGTGAACAATAAATCCATATCTCCATTTGTGCGATCATCCATTACTGCCAACGTTCTCGTTCTAAAATTTTTGTACTTCTTTCCATAGAAATATCTATTCATTCTTGGATCTTCCTGTGTATAGAACTCTATCTCGGCCACATTTATTACAATTCCCTTGATGCTGTCACGAATCGCATCAATCATTGCTCTGTTTTTCTGTATTCTTTCATTCTGTTTAATTGCTGTATCCCCAATCAAATCTGGAGTGAAGTAAACAGCAAGTGAATCATTATAGAAAGCAGGTCAAGGATCTGGACATCTCACGTCAGGAACTGATCGTGATGATCCGCCGTAAAAACCGCACGATCATCCCCAACGGTCAGACGTATATCAAGGAAGGGGATGCCGTGATCCTGTATTCCAAGCCGAAGGACAATGACTGAGCATCTCTGCCGCTCCCTTGCACATCATCATTCGTCCCGGAAAGATTTCAAAAATGCCGCTACCACGGGAATATAAAATATAAGTAAATTCTGCGGTGGATTATTCCATAAGCCGGTTCCAGAATTTCAGTGCAAGCGTAAAAATATAGGCTCCCCGGCAAGTTCTGATATCCACGCCGGTCTGCTCATTCAGTCTGGCGATACGGTACTTGACTGTATTTTTATGCAGGAACAGTCTTTCCCCGATAGCGATCAGGGAACCATTTTCCTCCAGGTAGATCCTCGCAAACTCCAGTTCCTTCGCCGCCGTATCGTCTATTGTGCCAAAGAGCCGCGTCAGGTACCTGCGGCAGGTCTTCTTCGGAATATCATGTATAACAAAATCAAAGTCAAACTCATCGTACCACGTCAGCAATTCCCCTCTGCGGGTTGCGATCTCCAGCGCCGCCAGAGCCCGTTCATAATTCTCATGGAGATGAAACGATGCCGGTGTATCCGCAACACCCATATGAATCGTACATCCGTATTTTTCCGTCAGTTCCTGCGCCGCCCGCTGAAAGGTCGGCAAAAGTATTTCTACTTTTTCTTCCTTTATGATGCAGATCATTTTTGTCGCTGTGCGGAAGGCGCTGCCGGACAGTCTGCTTCGCAGAAGCTGGCGGATATAGCGGGAAATCAATGTGTAGGTGTCATCCTCCGGCTGCCTCTCAAAATCCACGGATAATACGGCAATTCTCACTGTGCCGGAGACATCAATCGCCAGAGCCTCCGCCATTCTCCTGAACTCCGCCTCATTTTTCATTTCCAGTTCCCCCAGAATCCACTCATCATAAAAACGATCCCGTGCCTTTTGTTCAATCACCGTCCGCTCTCTGATCCTGCTGTCAAGCAAAAGAATTTCTGTCATTCTCTTTATGATCTGACCATACTTAAGCACTTCCGAAACCTTTCCTGTAATACCTATCGTTCCTACCAGCTCATTTTCAAACATGATCGGCAGGTTTACGCCGTTTTTTGCCCCGGCATACTGCACGTCATCCTCCACGACCAGAAGAGGCAACTGCTCCGCAATTAACTTTCTCGCACCGTCGTGAAGCTGTCCCTCTCTCTCCGGGTCACTGCTTGCAATGATAACGCCCTCTGTGTTCATGATGTTAATGTTCTGTCCGATCGTCTCCGCAAGCTGCGTCACAATCTCCCTCGCCGTCAGTGTCTCTATCGTCATAATGTCCCCTCCGTTATTTCCAACATATCACAACCATGCGGCTGCCGCAACACAGAGGACAGTTTTTTGTGCGTATTATTGGCTTTTGAGACATATGTTTTTATTTTCTCATCCTTTATAATAAAAGTATTAAAACGAAAGGAGATAACCACCATGCAGAAGGTAATTGTGATTCCGGACAGCTTTAAGGGCAGCATGTCCTCACCGGAGGTTGCCGACATTCTCGCGGCAGCTGCGATGAAATATGTGAAATGTGATGTGATTAAGATTCCCATTGCCGACGGCGGAGAAGGAAGTGTTGACTGCATTCTGCGAGCAAAGGGCGGGACACGCAGGCTGGCAACGGTGCATTCTCCGGAGGGTACGCTCATTGAAGCAGCCTTCGGTATCGTTGACGGGAATACCGCCGTCATTGAAATTGCCGAGAGCAGCGGGCTGACAAAGCAGACGGGATTTCATGCGCTGGAAGCCAGCACTTACGGTTTCGGTGAACTCATAAGGGCTGCGCTGGAGATCGGCTGCCGGAATTTCTTTCTCTGTCTCGGCGGAAGTGCAACGACAGACTGTGGCTGCGGGATGGCGGCTGCTCTTGGCGTCAATTTCTACAATGCGGATAAGGAGACCTTCATTCCCACAGGAGGCACAATGTCCCAAGTGGAAAAAATTGATCTGTCGCATCTGGATCAACGCGTCAGACAGTCAACCTTTACCGTGATGAGCGATGTAATCAATCCTCTTTACGGTCCTATGGGTGCCGCCTATGTCTTCGCGCCGCAGAAGGGTGCAACTGACGAAGAGGTGAAAATTCTGGATGCAGGTCTTGTCCACATCGCCGGTGTGATAGAGCGCGACTGTCATGTGGACTCCCACATGAATGCAGCGGGTGCGGCAGGAGGAACCGGCTACGGCTGCGCGGCATTCCTCGGTGCGAAAATCGTCAGCGGCATCGACGGACTGCTGAGTCTCTGCCGGTTTGATACCCTGCTGCAGGATTGTGGTCTCATCGTGACCGGAGAAGGCTGTCTGGATAGCCAAAGCCTTATGGGGAAGGTGTTAAGCGGCATCCGGCAGCATTCCGGTGACATCCGCATCGTCTCATTCTGCGGCATCTGTAAGGCTCGCGCGGACGAGCTTGCCGACCGGAATATTTCCGCCGTGGAGATCGGACGCGGCATTCCTTTGGCAGAATCCATGAGCAACGGCCGCCACTATCTCAGCCTTGCAGCGGATGCCTATTTCAAAATATTGTCTTTACCTTCTTGAGCACATGGTTTGAGCATAGGAGGTTCGCCCACGTGTCAGCGGGTCGAATCCTCCTCAAATGTAATTTGCCATTTTTCAGCGTACTTTTCCGCCGCAGAGCCTTTCTCTCCGTAGATGACCAGATTAGAATTGCCGCTCATAAAGATACCGTCACCAATCTTCGTGACACTGGCGGGAATATAAATCTTTTTCAGAGAGTAGCTGTTGAAAAATGCCTTATCTCCGATCTCCTCGACACCGTCCGGGATGACGATCTCCTGAAGACTGTTGCAGGAAGAAAATGCCCTTTCCCCTATCACGCGCAAGGTGCTCGGCAGGGAGACATCTGTGATATTCAGATATCCGGTGAATGCCATCGGTGAGATGCTCGTGATTCCTTCCTCTATGATGACTGTAGTGGGATCCCCCCGGAAAACATCGTAGGTCCACGGTGCAACCTCATTTCTGCCGCTATACTCCGGCATATCTCCCTCGCCGGATACTGTGAACACACCATTCTCAAAGTGCATGGAAACCGTATCTGTCAGCTGCCATGTTGTGCCTGAATTTGTCTCATGCACACCCTGTTCCGTACCCGTTTCGTTAGAGATGGCCGGTGTCTGATTACTCTCCGGCTTATCTGAAGCAGGCGCCGACATTTTCTTGTAGACATAATCAGGCAAGCCCCGGAAAGCATAGGTCTGCCAATCCGCATCATCCGGCACATCGACATAGATCATACCGTCTTCCTCCAGATAAAAGAACGCGATTCTTCTGTCAATGGGGTTTCCTGCAAGGTCTGTCAGGGTCAGCACTTCCAGATCCTTTCCGGTGAAATGAAGCTCCTGACCGTCCAGAGTCCAGTATCCCTCGTACTCAACGATTGTGTCAGCGTAGTCTTCCGTGATCTGTGTTGTCTCAGAGCCGATCTGCTTTACATACAGTGTAGCACCTTCGCCCCCATCCGGCTCCCACTTTTCATATTCATACATATTTCCCAGTGCGGCGATTGTACCGGGTTCCTCTGCCGTCGTTACGGTAGGTGTACTTCCGTATCCCTCGACCTTCACAATGATATCTGTCTTTGTGTCAACCGGAAAATACGAGCTGTTGGCATCCGGTCTGTTCGTCTCATAATAATTTAATGTTGTTCCCGGCATATAGACATCTCCTCCTACGATAGAGGAAATCCTGATCTTTCCCGGCAGGTTCAGCCTGACCGTTACCATCTGGGCATCATGAAATGTATTCTGTAAGGCAGCGCTGTCAAAGCGGTACTCATCGTCGCTGACCTTCGTCGCCGTCAACGTCGGCCCGTCATACTGGTACGCAAATTCATAAGGCTCAGGCACCTCCACGCCGTACATCTTGATAAACTCCGAATAATCATCCTCCATTTTCCATGCATCTTCCAGCTCCGCTGTCGTCGTGTCTACCAGACGGATGATAAAGCCTTCCGCCGTGCTCACATTCAGGCTCCACGTATCCGTAGTAAAATTATTCAGGTATTGCATATTCAGCGTTTCCGGCTCCATACCGGCAAAGCTGTCATTGTATGCTATTGCCAGTTCCACACCCTCCGGCAGATGATCGATTTTCTCTTTGATCAGCACACACTTCAGAGAATCCCCCTGCGCCTTCAGATCGTCAACAGAAAACCGGTACTCCGTGTCTGAAACCTTATGGGGATAAATCGCTGTTGCATCCTCTTTCCAGTAATCTCCGAAATACAATCCCAGATACTCGGACAGATCATCTGCAAGCGTCAGCCTCTGAATCACCTCTTCCGTTCCTGCCGGCACATCAGGCTGTCCCGGCTCCTGCGGTTGGGCAAAATGGATGACTGCTGCCGTGCCAATACCTGCAACAGCAACCGCTCCCGCGATCATAAGTGCTTTCGCCGCAGTTCCCATGGATGCAGCTTTCGCTCCAAGCCCCGCTGCCTTGGCTGCCTCTCCTCCCACCGCTGCAGCTTCTCCCGCTGCAATGACGCCGCCCTGCAAACCGACATTGGAGCAGGCACCGTTGTAAATATTCTGTGCCGCCTGCACGGTCAGTTTTGTCTTGTCTGCCATTGTCCTGATTGCATACCACAGAACCGGAAGTCCAAGCACATGCAGTCTGTAACCCTCTTTTTTCTCCTTTTCCTCCACTCTGGATTTGATATACTTTCGTGCATAATTGAGCCGGCTCTTAATGGTATTTTCCGAGCACTCCATCATTTCCGCTATCTGTTCCACCTTCATGCCGTCAAAGTAGTAAGCAACAACCGCCACCTTCTGCAATTCAGGCAGTTCCTCAATGATTCCCCTGACAATATCAGCGGTTGCCTTCTGATCCGCCGTCAGCTCCGGCATCGTCGAGAGATCATTGTTTTCAAGCTCGTCGAGCATTCCCTCTGCCTCCTCCCCGAGCAGAATATCTTTTCTTTTTCTCATCAGTCTCTTTGACTGGTTACAGGTAATTGCAAACAGCCACGCGTACAAAGCCTCCGGTGCCTGCAGCGTATGGATATTCCTGTATGCCTCCACGAAGACGATCTGTGTGAGATCCTGCGCATCTTCCTCTGTCTGCATCAGCTGTTTCGCCCTGAAATACACCATATTGTAGGTTGCCGAATATACTGCATTAAAGCCCTTCTCATCTCCGTTTTTCATCTGTTCTATTGCCTGTCTGATCTTATCTTCCATGATTTTTCTCCTCCGTAATTCTGTCTTCACATCTGCATCCCTCCATTTTCTGTTCTACTATTAAGTACCCTCTACGCTCCTTAAGGTTTTAAATTTCTAAAAAATTTTATTTTTTATATCAACACGGGGGGATTGTTTCTGTCGAATGATAAAAGACTGGCAATGCTGCCATTGATAATGTTATTAAAATTCCGATTCTGATTTACAATCCACACGGGAGACGGATACATCTCCCGCGCGAACATCTGTATGGTTATTCCTTTTTCCCTCTTCTGGTAAGAATGTTGGCATAGGTTGCCATGCCAATTCCCGCAGCGAAAAGGACAACGGTCAGAATAATTCCCCATACGGTAAAGCACAGCTGACTCAGATAACCGAAAACGGGAGTCTTTGCAGCAACTCTGCCGGCAACCTGATCCAAGCCTACGGTGTCGCCACCCTCCAATGTCACCTTGTCACCCTGAACAGCTTCGACATAATACACATCAACGTCCCTGTCTCCATCCAGATTATCAACAGCAACAATGTTCCCTGCATTGTATTCGCTTGACGCCTTCGCATATACCAGAGTGCCGGAAGGATTCATATTTCCCGAATAATCCTCCGAAACCGTATAGGTATGGTATCCGAATACCAGCGGGCATATCACAGGTGCAATAATCAGCAGTCCGACAATGAGCAGGGCATACGCCGCTATAGTAAGAATTCTGATAGACTTTTTTCCATCCTGTACCTTCTTTTCTTTCATAACTTCTGTCTCCTCCTTTTACAAGTGCAAAACACATCTAAACATTTTATAGCATCTGTACTGAATTTACAACCGTACTAAGGTTACAGAGCCTCACTTTTCCAACACCGCCAGAAAGACTTCTCTGTCCAGCGAAAGCGCTGTCTCCTCCTGTCTGCGCAGATATTCCATCCTCTTTTCAGTCGATTCCAAAGCCAGCTTTACAGTGGCGATCAGATTGCCGATCCGCCCGCTCTCGAAGATATGCTCCTTCGCTATGTAATTCCGGTTGTGGACATATTCCTTCACTCCGAAAATCAGCATACGATTCAGGAAAGCCTTATGTACCGCATCCACAATTTCAGCCTCGTGGTTATTGTCAAAATAGTAATCGCATCTGGCGAACAGCTTATTTAGCACCGACAGCTTTACTCCCGGATAGAGAGACACATTTTCGTACTTTTCAAAATCATGCAGCCTCTGTGACATCTCGGTCAGCGCCGCGATATGGAAATGCAACTCCGGCAGTGCCTCCACAAGCTCCGTCAGTCTCTCGATCTGATCCGAGTTTGTACAGATCAGCGCCTCCCGGTTCCCCTGATTTTCCCGCGCAAAGCTGTACACATAGCCCAGTTCCTTTACCATTTCCTCTGAAGCGCCCAGCTTTATCAGCTTCTCATATGCCTCATGCTTCTGCACATAGATGAGCTTCGTTCTGGGTGCGCCGTGGTTCAGGATCATCTGCATATTGCCCGGGATTCCGTCATAGATCTCCTCCTCCCAGAACAGTATATCCCTCTGACCGTTGTCCGGCAGATCGAGCGAAGCAAAGAAGGGATACGACAGCGAATTGAAGAAGAGCCTCTGCCGCTCCAGCCCAGACACCCGCAGAAAGAACCTGATAAATTCCCGCTTGCCGTGCAAGATTCTGTCCTTCCCGTCCATGGTTACAATAATATCGGAGGTAATGAAGTTCTCGACAATGACCTCCTTCCCCTCCGCGGAGAAGAAATTACGGGACACCTTTTCCCCTTTTTTATTAAAGGTCGTCCGGCAGTACAATGCCCCGTATTTATTATAGTGCTCGCAAAGACGCACGGTGCCATTCTCATCTATCCAGTCTACAAGCTTGATCAGTCTCTTGTTGGCAGGCTCCGCATAATAGATTCTCGCCCGCTCTCTATTGTAATTCATTACCTTTCCGCTGGCATTAGTGCTCTCTATCTCCCAGAAATTAGGGATTTGCAGCTCATTAAAGTAAAGCGGCCGTCCCGCTGTTTTGGCAGCCCGGCTGAAATCGCCAAGGAAATATCCGTATACAGAAATCAGGCCCTCCGGCAGAAATCCGTCATCTTCAATGACGGCAGCGCTGACCTCAATTCCGGCATTCTGAAAGGATTCATACAGATTTCTGCTCTCCGTGGAGTAAGTGTCAAACAAAAGAACTATCCCACCTGATTGATTAAGCTGTTCCATCTCTTCTCCACCTCGCTCGTCAAATAAACTTCAGCCTTTTCATAGGAATGCCGGCTGAACGCCTCAAGATCATCCTCCGTAAAGAGCTTTATCAGCTTCTCCGCCAGCAGGTCAATCTTCTCCTTTTTATCCATTTCGTCTGTCACGGGAATCCGGTAGCCGTTCTGTCCCTCGTCAATGAAGTTCTGGTTGCCATATCTCACGTCAAAGCCGATGATGGGAAGCCCGGAGCCGATTGCCTCCATCAGCGTCAGTCCAAAGCCCTCGCTCTGCGAGGCGGACATATAGACCTCATATTCCTTGTACACCTCATCCAGCTTCTGCTGTCCCATCAGGCGGACATACTCTCCGCAGTCAAGCCTTTTGATCAGATTCCGAAGTGTTTCCTCTGTCGTTCCCTTTCCATAAATATCCAGAGAGACATCGGGAATCGCTTCCCTCGCCTTCACGACCGCTTCCACAAGCCAGTCACAGTGCTTCTCCGTCGCAAGCCGGGATGCCGTGATCACGGAGTGCTTTTTCCTGCCTTTCTCCGGGAACTTAAGCTCATCCAGACTTCCCACCGGAATGGTCACAACATTGGGTTCCACACCCTTATATTTCCGGAACTGCTCTCTTACCAGCCGATTCTGCGCATCCGTGGCAGTGATGTAGAAATCCACTTTCCGGTGCTGCGCAAAGGAAAACTCATAATAGTTATTCCAGAGGATGTTGTTCTCGTCCGTGCCGCTCTCGCTGAAATGGTCGGCATGAATCACAATGCCGATTCTGGCATCATTGCAGTTGCGCATGATTGCCGAACCGATGCCGGTGGTTCTGTCTATAATTGCAACATCCGATGAAGTCAGCTGCATTTTTTCCACCATGTACCCCACCAGCTCCTCCTTCGAGCAGAGTACCCTGTCCGGAAATTTATAGAACACCTGCCCATCGTCATTTATCTCCTCATAGGCGACGGAGCCGTCCTCGTTATAGAAGCGGCGGTGGTACATGTGCGCCTTGTTGTCATAGGGCGCGTAGAACTCCGAATAGAGCTTACAGTAGGTATAATAATCCTTCCTGATCAGGCAATCCCTGGACACGATCTCGACTCTGTGCACCAGATCGCTGGTCTCATCCACCATATATACCGTGTAATAGATGTTATTCGGGAAATAGTATTTGCATACCTTCCCGTTTCTCGAAAAGCTTTCGTGTTTCTCCGCAAAGGTCTTCTCCAGATCCGCCAGCGTAAACGTGACCGGGGCAATCTTCGTATCGGTAAAATAGGTGTACAACCAGATGATCTCCTCATCCGCAAAACCGATATTCTTCGTCATATGTTCAATGTTCTCATTGGGAAACATATCCATAAAGACAAATCTTGCCTCCGCACCGATCCGCCGCAGCATATTGGCTCTGTAGCTCTGCGCATACTCCACGCCGCTGCTCGCCCATCCGATTCCCAGATTAAAATTATATACCATGTCTTTTCTCTCCTAAGGATATACAATCGATAAGTTCATTTTCCGGTCAAGCCCCACATCGCTCAGCAGGATATTCCTTATCATCTTCCGCTTCGCCGTGTGCTCTATCTTGCCGTATAGCTCAAACGCCTCATCATGGTACTCAAACAATACATTCCGCTGTGCGGATGCCCGCCCGGAAACCGCCGACTGCAGCTGTTCCAGATAGTCAATCAGTTCGACCCATTCATCATCAACTGCCTTCAACGTAGCCTCCCTGACGAACTGCTCATAGCTCTCCTCATCCCCGATCCTGTCCCGCTGGGCAGTCAGTCCGCTCTGCACCCTGCTTATCAGATAAGCTTTCACAGCCTTTCTGTCCGAGATATCGATGGTCTTATATTGTTCATCCAGCGTGTAGGAGATATTGTCCAGCAAAAACCGGTTTAAGACCGGCCATGTCAGCTCCTCCTGCTCATTCAGAAACCGGTCAATATTGCCCTCCGCGATCTCAATGACCCTGCTGTCCTCGATCCGCTCACCGTCCAGCAGATTATTCCGGGTCGCATAGATAAAGTCCCGCTGTCTCTGGAGCACCTTGTCGTACGATACCGAATGGTTCCGGGACTGCTGCCCGCTCTCCTCGCTGAAGCTCTGACTGGAATTAATGATTTTCTTCAGCCTGAACCGGGAGATCTTTTTCTTTCCGGCAATGATCTTTTCCAGCTTTTCGTTGCCCTCCGCTCCCACAATATCGTCCTCCAGACTTGCAAAGTACCGGCTGACGCCGGGATCACCCTGCCGTCCTGCCCGTCCTCTTGCCTGCCTTTCCGACCGCACATTGGGCATCCTGCCCACACCGATTACCGTAAGTCCGCCGAGCTCCTTCACGCCCTCTCCGAGCTTGATGTCCGTTCCTCTGCCCGCCATTGTCGTGGCAACCGTCACTGCTCCCAGCTGTCCGGCTCCCTTGATTATCTCCGCCTCCCAGAACGCATTATTGGCGTTTAACACATTGTGCGGAATATTTTCCGTCATGAGCAGTCTGGAGAAAACTTCTGTGTCCGTGGCGGTGTTCAGGATAATCAGCACGGGCTGTTCCCGCCTGTGCGCCTCAATTGTCATTTTAACTGCTGCCATGAACTCTTCCCTTGCGGTGACAAAATATCTGTCGCGCAGATCCACTCTCTTTAACGGCCTGTTCGGCGGAATCACAACCACCTTCTTATGGTAAGTGTCAAACAGCTCATCCGCATTATTGACTAGCGTTCCGCTCATTCCCGCGAATTTCTCAAACATCATGAAAAGGTTCTGGAACGTCACAGAGGCAACAGTCCGGTATTCCTGTGTGATCTCCACCTCTTCCTTCGCCTCGATCGCCTGATGCATGCCGCCGCGCAGCTTCACACCGGGCATCAGCCTGCCCGTCGCCGCATCAAAGAGCATGACCTCACGCTTTTCATCGTTCGTCACCATGTAATCCTTGTTTTTCTCAAGCAATACGTTGGCTCTGAGCGCGAGAGTGACATGCCTGTTGATCTCAAAGAAATCCCTTCCATAATAATTATCAATGCCAAAGAATTTTTCCGCGTACCGGACGCCCTTCTCCGTAAGCCAGACTGCGCCGTCTTCCTCTATATAATCGATGTCCTCCACCAAAGAGCTGACAAAGAAATTGCACACGCTGTACAGGTTGGACTGTACCCTGGGCACCCCCGACACGACAAGGGGCATGATCGCCGCATCCAGAAGAATGGCATCCGCCTCATCGATAATGGCATAATACATGTCATGGATAAAGCGCTCCTTCGCGTTCTTAATCAGATTGTTAAACAGGTAATCAAAGCCCAACGTGCCGTTCGGCATATAGATAATATTGGCGGAGTACATCTCCTTGCGGGCATCATTCTCCTGCTTCTCCGCCCCCTCCTTCGGAGGATGCGATACAGTCATCCCTAAAAATTCATACACCGGGCGAAGCTCCTCCGCATCACGGATTGCCAGATAATCATTGGAGGTGACCAGTATACAGGGTCTGCCCGTCAGGGCATTCAGATACAGGGGCATGGTTGCCGCCAGCGTTTTTCCCTCGCCGGTGTTCATCTCCGCCAGATGTCCCTGATGCAGGGCAATTCCCGCCATGATCTGCACGTCATAGGGATGCTTCCCCAATATCCTTTCATCCGCTGTGATGACTACGGCAAAAGCCTCCGGAAGCAGCTGATCCAGAGACTCTCCGTTCCGGTATCGTGCCCTGAACTGATCCGTAAGCGCCGCCAGCTCCTCATCTCCCAGATTTTTTATTTTTTCTTCGCAAAGTTTTACCTTTTTTAGAAGCCCTCTTAAGCTTCTCAATTCTCTCCTGTTCCGCATCAAACTCTTCCTGACTGACCTCTTTCAAAATGATCGAATGAAATACAAACCTGTGAATCCCGCCGTTAATCAGTTCTATTCTATAGCTGTGTGTCTGGATGGACGGCTTAAAATAATTATCCCTGCCCCTGAGAATGACACTCTCCGCTTTCTCATCATATCTGTCAAAGAAAATGATGCGGAGCATGATGTCCTCCTCGCTGCCCTCTTCAAAGTCCATATCGACCGAGATATGATAAGCGCCCTCGCCATCAATGATCGGCAGGGAGGGTTCTATCTTGTCTCCCTGAAAATTCGTTCTCGAATACCAGCTGTTGATTACCGTCCCCGGCGGCATCAGAGGATTTTCGTAGGAAACATCCTGCCTGCTTATAAACCTTATCTTCGAGCCGTATGTATAAGTCTTGGAGGTGTATTCATTCCAGTACACCACCCACCTGTCGTCTACCATAGCTTTTCCCTTCCGTTATGTCTCTCTCTGAAAATCTTCCCGGAATACCCGATGATACTGGCTCTTAAACCACTGGATGATCTGATCCGTATTATCTGTGTGGTGACCGTGAATGCCCTTGCCATACACCGAGGCGCCGGCGGAATTTAAGTGCATCAGAATATCGGTGTAGCTATCCGGGTCATAATCATCCTCATATAAATAGGAAATGATAAATTTGGTATCGCCCCAGTCTGTGCGGTCAAATTTTTCCCAGAATCTGTCGTTCAGCTTCTGAATACTGTTCTCTGACAAATCGCCATAGTTCGTCAGGAGGACATCCAGAGAGGTCGGAAAGCCGCCCACCCTCTCAAGCGTTTCATTCTTTGCCACATTTCCCATGCTTGTCAGCGGCTTCCCCAGAATGAAAGCGTGCGGGCAAATATCGCAGCCATAGTACAGCGAGCCGAAGGTTCCCATGGAGACACCGGATATGATGACCTGATTTCTGTCGAACCCGATTTTGTCCATGTAGCCTTTCATCACGCGCAGCATGAGCTGTTCATATTCTTCATCCCCGAGGTAAAATGCTCCGCCCTCCAGTCTGGGATCTGTGACAAGCACAAACGGACAGCCCATTTTCCGCATCATAAAATAGCCCTCGAAGCCCTCCTGTCCCCTGTAGCCCGAAAAATAGAAGCTGAGCGGAGGCTTCAAGTCTCCCGGGTCATAGTAACAGAAGATCTCTTCGCCCTTTGACGTGGCAAATCTCTCACCGCCGGGAAGGAAGTAGCCAAAATCCTTCCGGGAATGCCGGTCGTGCAGGGAAATAATTTTCAGGGTTCCGGTTCCTTTTGCCTGTACCGATACAAACAGGGGCCCGTACATCGAACCATTTTCAATCCGCACCACATCCCTTAATTGCTCCCCCGAGAACTCCCATATCCGCTGAAAATCCTTTGTCGCGCCCGGGTAAAACTGGTAGACCACCAGCTTTACTTCCACGGTTCCGGTTACCGCATACTCGAGATACAGATCCAGACACTGCCCCTCAAACAGCGGAATATTGTTTTTCCAATAAGCCGCCTGCCTGAATGTTTCCCCAAATTTCCCGGTCAGCATAAGGTCATAGCTGCCGCTGTACTCCACCTCTCCCCGGAAGCCCGTATTCACCACCAGAAAGCTTCGTGTAAATTTCTCCCCGTAAGGGGTGGTAAAGAACGACGGCGCTGCCTCCCTCAGAAAAGCATCAACATCCCCCGTATACAGTCTTTTGCCACATTTAGAGGCATTCAGCTTCTCCGTGTAACCGGACAGCGTTACATTCTCCGTCAGGAAAACACAATACGCCTTTACGCAGGATAATAGCAGCCTTAAATCCGCATCACTGCGGACATCCGAGTCAACGATCAGCAGATCATAACCGCCCTTTATTTCTGTCTTTTGCTCCTCAAAATAGTCCAGCTCTATGTGCTCAGGAAGAGTGTATTGCTTTCTCCAGTCCTTTTCGCCATATTGTAATACCCGTATTTTATTCAAAGGAATCCAGCACTCCCTTCCACGCTTCGATCAGATTCTTTGTGGTATAGACCTGCCCCATCTCATAGCATCCCACCAACGCCTCATTCCAGTTATCCAGACTGTCCAGATAGTAAGCCAGGGCAACTCCCGTCTCGTCAAGACTCTTCATCACATACCCGTTTCGCAGATGCTGCAGGTACTGATCCTGACAGACTGCAATTCTCGGAACGCCTTTGCTGATCGCCGTGACAAAAAGGAATACATCTGTCGTATTTCTCATATCAAGTATCACGCGCTGTTCATGGATGCATTTGCTGATGGAACGCTCATCGACCGCCTGCTGAAAGAAGAAGCGAGGCTCTACCGCTTCCTCCTCCATCGCATCCACCCCGTTTTCGCCCAAAGCAATCTGCGTCTGTTCGGAAATCCATCTGCGGTCGAATCCATACTTCATTAACAGGTTTTCTGTCCGCTGCATGATCTGCTCCCGGAAGCCGTAATCCGCATTCCTTGTAAAGAACTGCACTCTTGCCTTTTCATTCTTTTGCAGATATCCGGCGACATCCAATATCAACCTTTCAAACATCTGCTCCGCCACACCGTCAACCGGAACCAGAATATTCTGCACCTTCATCTGCTGGCTGATACCGAAGTCCACGCGGGTATCATAGGGAGAAATATCAAAAACGGCATCACGGCTCATCCCCAGCTTCTGCCGGAGAGTCTCCGCCGTATCTTTGGCATCCGTGATCAGATAATCCGAGCCTTGCAGTTCCTCCCGGTACGCCAACAGATCGGCATCCGTAAAACGGTTTTCAAAGAAGGTCATGATTACCTGTCTGTTTTTCAGCAGCTCCGTAAGCATGTGCATATGCAGCCTGTGCGCCGCAACAATAAAAATATCCTGCACCTTACAGGAATCCATATTGGCATAAAAAACTTCTCGGATCACATCCCGGATATTCGCGTATTCCAGTGCGGAAAACATGACCTCCTTCGTCCTGCCGCCCACGACAACCGTAAATTCAGGCGTCCTCGGATTAATCGCAATCTTTCCGTCCGGCAGGCTCTCCCGCATTTTCCAGATGCCATCCTCCATCAGATAGTCCTTTTGGTGCGGCTTTCCGTTTTCATATACGGTAGTCGCCGACAGGAAGCCTCTGTCGTCATACTCATTGACGCGGCAGATCTGCTCCCCTACATATAAGATTACCGAAATCGGATTGCCATTTTCCCCAAACTCGACCTCTGCATAGCGCTTCCCATTTAAAAAGGCGTTTATCGTAAAGGGCGAGTAGATAAATTCCACGCCCTCCGGCCACTTCAGGCTGTGGTAGGACAGCGTAGCAATTTTCTTTCTCTTTATCTGCTGGATGCAGTCAAAGCAGGACCAGTAATTCGCGCGGAACAGTCCCTGCCGGTGCAGGAAATGCCGGAAATTCGGCGCATGACTCAGAAGCAGGATTTCATAGGGCGCCATCCTGTTCCTGTGGATCAGCTGTATCTGCTTAATGGTTTCATCAAACTCAGAGCGTGCCTTTTTCCTATACCAATACTCCTCATTTTCCTTCCATTTATCGCCATCATACCAAGCCGGAACAAAATAAAGCATAGCTGTACTCCTTCTAAATCAACGGTCTGTATTCTTCCATGTGCCTGTAGACAACCGCCTCCCGGTAGAGCGTGATCCATAATCCGGTCAGCATCATAATGGAACAGGGCAGCATTGCCAGCGAAGGGTCCAGCTTTACCACAGTAAATTGCAGAGACAGCGGTACACCCATGCATACAGCAAGCACAAGGGAACTGAAAAGGGACAGCCGAAGGACTGTTCTGATCAGATATCTCTTTGTCGGCTTCCCGGCATAGATGTCCAGAATGGAGTCACCGGATTTCAGCAGGCCTTCCGCCATTTTCGAGGGATTCAGCATGAGAAAGGAAAAGCCTATCACCAGCAGGGACTGAACGATCAGGTAAGTCACCACGCCAACCGGTCTCGTCAGGATCATGTTATCGCTCAGATAGATCAGGCTGCGGTGATCGGGGTAAAATTCCGCCAATAGCTTCACAATCAGCTGTGGCAGCATAAAAAAGACCGACGTAAACATGATCGGCATTACCCCCACCGGATTCAATTTGTAGGAAATGTAATTTTTGTCCGCATGGATATTATGTATGGACACCCGCTGTACCGGTATTCTCTTTTCCGATGTCTCCAGCAGCATCATGACAGGGATTCCGATTAGTCCGAGACAGATGGGCAATACCAGCTCGGAAAAGTCATGTCCGGCGAGCATGGAAAAGATACCGTCCGTAATGTTCACCAGAAAGATGCCCATTCTGCCGCCTATGCCGTATTTCTGGTTCCTGTCGCAAAGCCACAGAATGAGAAGCATTCCGGCAAGCATCTGGACAATCACGGCAAGCCGTGCCAAAGGAACCATATTTCCCGGAACAATATAGGTATATTCCCTCGATTTCTGGTAAGCCTGAATCAGCGCAATCACCATCGTGATCTCATAGGTAACGATATTCATCTTCTTCTGGGAAATGCGATTGGTTTTATCGATGGATTTTATGGCGACATAGACGATCATCAGCATAGAGCCCCACATATACGGCCATACTCCGAGGATAAACAGAGAACAGTTCTTCAAATCACCAGTCACATTCTGTACAAAAATTGACTGGGCATCGATCTGGACATCATGAAGAGCTTTGAGGTCAATTCCATACAGGGCGATTGAGCGCCCTATCAGGTAGATTACCAGAATCATGACGGTATACAATATTTTATAAACAAGGATTCTCTCTTTCTTCTCTTTGTCCATTCTCATTTACTCCAAAAAAATAGTGACCATCAACCAGTGAAGGTCACTATCATTATACAACAATCTCTTTTCTCTTTCCACTAAAGATTAAGACTCTTTCGATTCGTCCTTATCCTTCGCAGTGCCTTTTCTTCTCTGGTGATCGTATACACCCTTTCCGGTGATCGCTGTAGCTGCCGCTGCAATCCACCACCACCAGTTTCTGATTCCATCCTTTCCGATGCCTGCTGCCAAAGGAGTCTCCTCATCCAGAATTTCAACTACAGGGGTTTCTTCATTCCGAATTTCAACTCCAGGTACTTCCTCCTCCGTGTTTACAGCAAGAGGTACTTCTTCCTCCTCGATGTCAACCACGGGCTCCTGAGGCGCTACCGGAGTTACCGGAGTTGTCGGTGCTCCTGTACCTGCAACCGGTGCTGCCACCACTGCTGCGGCAGGGGTTTCGTCGTCGCCGTCTGTTGTGTCATCCGAAATTGCTTCCGAAGTGGGGCTTGTCGAGGTGCTGCCTGTGCTTGCCGATTCACTTGCACTGGTTGATGCGCTGGTACTTGCGGATTCGCTCGCACTTACGCTTGCGGACTCACTTGCACTTACACTTGCGGACTCACTTGCGCTGACGCTTGCGGACTCACTTGCGCTTACGCTTGCAGACTCGCTGGCGCTGACACTTGCGGACTCGCTCGCGCTGACGCTTGCGGACTCGCTTGCACTTACGCTTGCGGACTCGCTCGCGCTGACGCTCGCAGATTCACTTGCACTTACGCTCGCGGACTCACTTGCACTTACACTTGCGGACTCGCTCGCACTTACGCTTGCGGATTCACTTGCACTTACGCTCGCGGACTCACTTGCACTTACACTTGCAGACTCACTTGCACTTACGCTTGCGGACTCACTTGCACTTACGCTTGCGGACTCGCTTGCACTTACACTTGCAGACTCGCTTGCACTTACACTTGCAGATTCGCTTGCACTTACGCTTGCGGATTCACTTGCACTGACGCTCGCGGATTCACTGGCGCTGACGCTTGCGGACTCGCTCGCGCTTACACTTGCAGACTCGCTTGCACTTACACTTGCAGACTCGCTCGCGCTGACGCTTGCGGATTCACTTGCACTCACGCTTGCGGACTCACTTGCACTTACACTTGCGGACTCGCTCGCACTTACGCTTGCGGACTCGCTCGCGCTTACACTTGCAGATTCGCTTGCACTCACGCTTGCGGATTCACTTGCACTTACGCTTGCGGACTCACTTGCACTTACACTCTGCTTTGCGGATTCACTCGCGCTCAAACTTGCCGAGGTGCTTGCACTCGCGCTCTGCTTCGCAGACTCGCTTGCGCTCACACTCGCAGAGGTGCTTGCGCTCGCGCTCTGCTTTGCAGATTCACTAGCGCTCTGGCTTGCTGAAATGCTTGCGCTTGCGCTCTGGCTTGCACTGGTCGAAGCGCTCTCGCTGGCGATTCTCTGAGATTCGCTCGCTTCAAATCCAGGATCCGCATTATCTAAAAGGTCAAATCCACCCTCATGGTCATATGCATAATGATAGGTGTGAACCTCATACTCCCAATGTCCAAAGAAAATTCCTCCATGCCATTCTCTCTGAAATTCCACCCACTCATTGTCAGAAACCTTAATAATGTAGGCGTTTCCATCACAGCGATAAAGTTCCCCTGTTGCAGACCGTCCTTCCACATTTACTGTCACATTGTTAAAGTCGGTAAACTTTATTGTTTCATCATAGATATCAAGACCATACTCATTACTGTTTCGATACTTCCAAACACCATGAGCACTATAATTATCTGCCGTAATCTTCGTAGCATGGTGCACCTTTGTGGAAACACACCCCTGATGATTAGTATCCTGTACAGAGCCTTTATACATTGCCACATTGGCTTGCATACTATACAGTCTGATCGCCGACTCGCTGCCAAATTCACTTTCACTTGCAGACGCGCTCTCCGATTCTGATGTCGAAGTACTTGCCGCTTCACTGGCAGCTACTGATTCGCTTTCTGATTCGCTCAGGCTTGCTGCTTCGCTTTCGCTGGTGCTTGCAGACACCGCTGCTTCACTCTCACTTGCACTGACAGATGCTGCTGTCTCCTCGCTCGCGCTCGCACTTGCAGATGCTTCGTTTGCGCTTGCAGAGTTTTCAGCCTCTCCACTCTCGCTGGCAGATGTAGAAGTCTCCCCGCTCTCGCTTGCGTTTGCAGAGTTTCCTGCTTCTCCACTCTCGCTTGCTTCTGCGGATGTGGAAGTCTCTCCGCTCTCGCTTGCGCTTTCACTGGCAGTCTCTGTCACGGAATCACTCATCGCTTCCGTCATGGAATCAGAAGTCGCATCCTCTTCCGTCTTCACGCCGGTATCTTCCATAGCCTGTGCCATTATCACACTCGCACTCTCGATGGAACTCATTCCGCCGATCGCAAGGCCAGCTGCTGAAATACCCTTTAAAATGCTGTCAACTTTCCTCTTGTTCATTTCTCTCTCCTTCATACGATAGTTCTGACATCAACATGCATTATTCCACATTTATTCTAATATAACAAATCAGGTGTATCCAAAAACGTAACCGGATACACCTTTTTTTACTTTTTTTGGTAATTTATACTGCGGGCATGGTATTTCAGCACATTCCGGTGCCCCATTTCACTGAACACACTGTTGATCCGTTTCTGCACAATTTTACAGTTCTCCAAGCCCGTATTAAACAACAGAATCAAGTATTGCCCCTTTCCGTAGCGGGTAAACATGTCGCCGCGCCGGATGGACATTTCTATGGCTTCCTTCAGGTCAGAGGACAACTCATCCTGTTCTTTTCCGCCACCGCTCAAGCCGCTCTCAGGGTCGGTCATACTGCATAACATCAGATGCGCATTCAGCCCCGTCCTGTCCATCTGGCGCCCAATCATCTGATAGATTCCCTTAAAAACAGGAAAGGAACAATAGTAGCCGCCTCGTACCGCTTCCTCCCTCTCTTCCAGCTTCGCCTGAATACTCTCCAACGTCCCCATACTATGCTGCATGGAATCTTCCAGTTCATCCATAATATGCATCAAATCCTCGGATGGATAAATGCCGCATTCTTTTAAATAGAGGTCAACCACATCGGAATAGTAGGTTGTCGCGTCCTCATACATGCGTTTCTGGATGAGCGCTTCCATAACGAGAATCTCCCAGTTGCAAAAGGGCTGCGCTGACACAGCCAAACGTCCCAGCATTTCCAGATTATCCCAATCCTTTAATTTTTCCATCATTTTGGACGCATGATTGATGCAGCTGACAAACAGCTCCCTGTACTTTTTCGCCAGATGAGCGACCTCTACTTCGGTGCCAAACAACTCCAGGAACTCCCCCTTGTAGAGATAAGCGGCATCCATGTACAGCAGCATGCTCTTTTCAATGTCTTCTTTGTTCTGCGCCTCCCGCATCGCTTCCGCTTTTGCATAATAATCTTCCATCTGATGGCAATCCGCCACAACCGGAATTTCTTTACACCAATAGACGATACCCTTCTCCTGATAGATCAGGTTAATGTCCGGAAGTCCCAGCTTCACCAGCTTCCTCTTGGTCTTATATATTATGATTCGCAGAGCCGTGTGTTTCTCGCTCATTTCATTTTCACCGACGGCAAAACGCTCCAGATCATCCTTATCGACCCCTTTGGGCCATGCAAAGAGCAATGCGAGCATCAGCCGGTTAAACTGGCTTTCCTTATGTACCTTCTCCCCTACCACCGGTGTCCCGTTGTAAGTGATATTAAATTTTCCGAAAAACTGAACCTTAATTTCCATTCTTTATCGCACCTGCCCAAAAGGCTTCTTATAAGTCTTCGAGCGCATGAATCAGTATCTTCTGCAACAAATGCTTCGTATATGCCCCCGAGGTAAAGAGATATTGGAGTTTCTTCACATTGGCATAATATTTTTCAAAGTCTTCATCCGACAACGCGGCGCAGATCCGGTAAACCTCTTCCATGCTCTCCGCCACAAAGCCGACACCGTGTTTTTCCACATATTCCTCACAGGGAGACCCCTTCTGCACAATAACCGGGATTCCGGCTGTCAGGAACAGTCCCAGCATCAATCCCCATGGTGTGAGAAGCTCCCCTTCTTCTCCATCAAAATTCCAGATCAGTCCAACGCCGCCCTCCGCAAGTTTCAGGAGCATTTCCGGCACATGATACTCGTCAAAGGGAAGCATTTCCACGTTGGAGCGCGACATTGTATGTCCGGGTTCAATGTCTTCTGACAGGATATAAATTCTGCGTTCCTTATGCCCCCGCTGCATCACATCCGTCATATAGTCGTACCATTTCTGCAGTATGACAGGCTTATCCTGCAAGCCGTTTTTCAGATAAAACGATTGCATTTCCTCCGAGGGCATAATGAGCAGATCCGCCTGATTCAGCAAGGCAAGCTCCTCCCCTTCGGTTACCATCTCCTGTACATAGATAACCAGTCTGACACCGGCATAGCGTCTGATATGTTCGATCAGAAATCTGTCATACCTTGCGCTGATACCGCTTGGATACTGGAAAATAACGATGTCCTCCCTGCAAAGGGATGAAATGATGCCATCCATCCGGACATGCAGCTGTTCATCCGTGTCGCTCTCATCCGGGAACTTAAGCAGGCTCATTTCCACGCAGCCCATGCTTCTTCCGGCATTGACCAGCGAATTTTGTCTGATTCCCGTTTTCCCACCGACATTATAGGTTTTGGTGATATGTATCTTCATGGTGTCACCTCTGATTTATTCCGACCGGACTACAGGCATTTTCCTGTGCCTTTATCACTGCATCCTGCAATACCTTTCTGGTGTAAGCTCCGTTCAGCAATAACGTCTGGATATTCCTCACATTGTCATAAAGCTTTCTATAATCTTCATCCGAAATGCTCTGGATCATTTCATCCGCCTCTTCCAGAGAAGCTGCCGCAAAGCCGATGCCGTTCTTTACAATGAACTCTTCGTGCACACTGCCCTTGCGTATGACAACGGGAATGCCCGCCGCCAGATTGACACCCAGCTTGTAGGGCTGATTTATGGAATAGTACCGCTTAAAGTATTCCTCGTCACTCCATACCAGACCGAAGCCCCCCTTGGAGAGCTCGTACATGAGCTTTTCCGATTCCAGATACCCCTTCCACTCATAGCTCGCATCATTCCGCCGCCCAGGGCTGGCATAGTCGAAATGCAGAATCGGCGTTTTGCCATGATAATCCTTTAAAAACGGAAATCTCTGGAAATTGCCAGTAAACAGGAGCTGCCTTTTACAGGAATGCTCCAAAAAGCAGGTCTCTGACGGCATATCCCATATCGTCTGGTAAATGACTTCTTTCTGTTTCAAGCCGTTTTCCCTTAAAAAATCATAGATTGCTGGAGAGGGCAGTATCAGCACATCCGCTTTGTTCAGGGTATCTACCTCCCAGTCTAAGATCAGCTTCTCCGAACCAAACATTAAGTACTGCAGATCCTGAACGAAGATAATCAGCTTCGTATTTGCATAAGACTTTATCTTGCTGGCAAAGCAGGAATCATAATTGGGCCCTATCCAGCTGGGATACTGAAAGATTACAACATCTCCATAATACAAGGACGCAATGATGCCATCCAGTCTGGAGCCTATCTCCTTAATAAAATCCGGCTGCAGATGATAATAAGAGATGCCCATCTCCTTATAGCCCAAATCGTGTGCTATCCTCGCCACTCTCTCCTGCGCAATGGTGGCGGTACCGCCTAAATTGTTGAGTTTTGTAATATGTATATTCATGAATCCCCATTCCGTGGCTCTTTGTTTATAAGTCTTAATTCTGATAACGTCTTGAATTATACCCCATAATTCGCATTCTATCAATCTCTTTTCGGTCTATTGCAAGTGTTTATTGCGACTTATCCAAAATACATTTATTTTTTTATCTGTTTTGCATGACTATCGGCATATATCTGTGATACAATAAATTCCGGCAATATTTTCACCTAAGGGGGCTGTTATGGATTCAAAGGATAGAATTTCCATTATTATTCCGTGCTATAATGTAGAGAAATGGATTATGAGATGTTTTCGCTCCATTTTGAACCAGACCTATGGCTTTGAAAATCTGGAGGTTATCCTGATTGACGATTTGTCAACAGACAGTACTTTTTCTATTCTGGAGTCACTCCAGCAAAGATACCCTCAAAATGTAATTGCCATTAAATCCGCTAAAAAGGGGCTATGCGGAGGCACCCGCAATTTAGGTATGAATATTTCCAGCGGTCGCTACATTACCTTTATTGACGCAGATGACTGTATGCACCCGGAAATGCTCTCCGTGTTATATTCTAAAATGCAGGAAGACAGCTACGATATTGTACAGTGCAAGGCAAGATGTTTTTCAACTCCCGAGCCTGATTTTACAAATTCCGCGACAACCGAAGATCTGTATTTAGATCTGACAAATCTGAATGAGCGTAAAAATCAAATTTTAAGATGTACCGGCGGTTTTGAAATGTGTGTATGGGCAAAGCTGTATTCCGCCGATTTCCTGAAAGACAACCATATTCAATTTCTGGAAAATACTTATTTTGAGGATAATCATTTTTCAATTCTCTGTGCTTTGCTGGCACAAAAGCACTATATTGTAGGTCGAGAGTTATTATACTATTTTGTAAATTCCGACGGAATCACAAAATCTAACGTATCTTTTGATAAGTTGAAACATCTTACCTATGTTATTGACGGCTTGTACAAGGAATTTGCGGCCCGGCATCTGGACACTTCGGTGGCGAAAGACTGTTATTATGAATTGCAGCTTTTTGCTTATTGGAAGATATACAATGAGACTTTGGCCAATTTAGAGAGGACTTACCTCTCAGAATGCGAATTTTTCAAGCAGAATCTCACAGATAATTTCCCGGATATATTAAATAATCCTTATTTTAATACCTTTCAGGAGCCGGGAGCTTTAAAAAGACTCGCCTATTTAAAAAATGATTGATCCTTTACACAGGGGCACATCGGGTTCGTCACCTTTTTGTGCCCCTGCGGCACATTTTCTCAGTCTTCCTTCAGATGCCGCGTCACCTGCTTTAAGCATTCGGGAATGATTACCTCTATTTCCTCCTCGGCGTAATCCGCACATCTCATGCCCGACAACACCTTCCCTGCTGTCTGAAAGTTTAATTCCACGCCCTTCGCATCATTCTTATAGCTTGCCGCATGTGTTCTGCGAATGCCGATTTTCTCTGCCTCCGCCACCGCGTCAATGTTCGCACCGAGGAACAGGAACTGCCATCCTTTCTCCTGATTCCTCTCAATCATTTTCTTTACCATATTTGCCGAATACTCCTGACTGGCATTCTCCTGTCCGTCTGTCGTGATTACAAAGATGACCTTCTCTGCCTTCAACTCCTCCGGCAGCCGCTTCTGGATGTTCTCCATTTTCTTTACCGTGCTCCCGACCGCGTCCAGCAGCGCCGTGCAGCCTCTCACAAAATAATCCTCGTCCGTCAGCGGCTTCACCGTACCGATCGGAAACCGGTCATGGATCATGTCGATCTGGTCGTCGAAGAGAACTGTCGTCACGTTAGCCTCCCCCTCTTCCTTTTTCTGCTTTTGGAGCATGCCGTTGAAGCCGCCGATCGTATCGCTCTCCAGCCCTCCCATGGAGCCGCTTCTGTCCAAAATAAAAACCAGTTCTGTCAATCCTTTTTTCATATGCGTTACCTGCCTTTCTCTTGATAGACACATATTACAAAATTCATGAACAGAACCGGTCGCTTCCGAGGGGACATTTTATCTTGAGAGTATTCCCTCTCCGTAGTCATCCAGAACGATATTTGCAAAATGGACGTTAAACTCATGATTTTCAATTAAATACATAATAATCAGGTCGAACCGGGAGGACATCGACAGGGTGTACCCGGCGGCGGCGAGCAGCTTCTTCGCCTCATCCATGCCAAGCCGCAGAGCCAGACAGAAGGATATTGCCGTCTTCTTGCTCGGCACATAATCCTCATCGCCGCGGATCTTTGAAAAAAGTCTCCGGTCAATATTGGCGTTCTTGTATACCTCCGAGTCCTTCAGTCCCTTTTCGTCAATCATGCGCAGCAGCATTTCCGAAAAGGACTCCTCTCTATTTTCCAACACACGGTCGAGCTCCTGATGCTTCTTCTCATGTCTTAAAAAATCCGGAATCCGGATGTCCTCGGCAGGAACGGCTGACGGCACACTCTGGCTCGCAACGCACATTGTCCCCGCAACCTGAAATGGCGAACACTTCTGCTGCCGAGCCCCCTGCCGGGAAGGTGTCCGGGCTATAGCTGCTTCCAGCCTTTGCTCGAGATATAAATCCAGTTCCGCCCGGATGCTTTGTAAGTGTTTTAGGGATAATTCATCTAAATTGTTCATTGTTAATCATTCCTCGAGTAAAATTCCTCTCCTGTCTCCAGACAGATTCCCGCCAGCCTGCCTTTGTCTGAGCACGCGCAGCAGTCAATCCCGATAAAAGATAATATCCGCTTTGCCTTCCTGTTTTGTTCCCTTGTATACGTTGGTATCCAGTCCGCCGATATGAAATCCGGAATTAATATAGAAAAGGCACGCACCCAGATTGTTGTCCTGTCCCTGGGTATAAATACCGTTATATCCTTTTGAAGCTGCGACTTCATCTGCCTTTTCCAGCAGTCGTTTTGCCACACCTTTTCCGCGATAGTCCGAATTGACTTTTAAATCATAAAGATACATATATTTGAAAAATCCGTTTTGCATAATGGCAAGCCCGATGCAGGTCTCATTGTCGTAAGCACCGATAAACGTACAATCCTTTATCATTTCATCATAATTATAATTTTCATCGGGAAAACACATTTCCTTTTGCTCCGGAAATTTCTCGACAGTGTAACTCCACTTTCCATTTATGTAACTGGGTATCATTTTCCCATGCAGCAGAAACGGTTGATTGGGAATGTTAATGTCTGTCTTATGCTTGGCATCAATAATTTTTATTTCGATCACACGCTTTACCTCCGCAGATTCAAACTGATTATTCCTATATTGTATCATGGAGCAAAGTAGAAGCAAACAATATCATTAATACTTTCCCTTTTTATGCATATACTACCTATAGATTTTGTCATTCAGAACACTTTGGATCTATTTTTGTCTTGTGCGTAGAACAGAATTTATGTATAATTGTCTTGTGGAGGTGCATTATGAACCGAGATAACATGAAGCAAATTATGATTGACCAAAAAGAAACCTATCTGAATAATCCATTCATTCCAAGGCATTATCCATTAGAAGACAATGTCAACTATTGCTTCGTCGGCATCAGGCGAACCGGAAAATCGTATATGATGTACCAACAAATCCGGCAGCTGGAATCGAAAGGCGTATCCTTATCGCAGATTGTCTATGTGAATTTTGAGGATGAGCGTCTTCTTGAAATGACTGCTGAGGATCTGAATACCATTTTAGAAATCGGTCTCGAAATTTCCGGCACCGACAAAAGGCCATATTTATTTTTAGATGAGATCCAGAATATTGCCGGGTGGGAAAAGTTCGTCCGCAGAATTGCTGATATGAAATACCGCATCAGCATTACCGGAAGCAACAGCAAGATGCTCAGCAGTGAAATTGCCTCTACTCTCGGCGGCAGATTTGTGATTATGAATATATATCCTTATTCCTTCTCCGAGTACCTGATCGCCAATGGGAGAGATAAGGATTTTCTGGGTGCAATCAGCACTAAGGACAAGGCCGACGTTCTCGCCCAGTATGACAGTTATGTCACATACGGTGCTTTCCCCGAATTAGTAGAGATCAAAAATAAGAGAGCCTTTTTAAACAGCATTTATCAGACGGTATACCTCGGCGATATTATCACCAGAAACAAGGTTACCAACGATTTTGCCATCCGGCTTATCCTGAAGAAAATAGCCGAATCCATTACTAAGCCTTTATCTTTTAGCAGATTGACAAATATTTTAAAGGGCGCCGGAGCTTCCTTGGGCAAGCAGACTGTCATCAATTATGTGGGGTACATGACGGATTCTTATCTGCTCTTTACATTGCAGAACTATGCCGCAAAGCTTGTAGAAAAAGAGACCTCTCCAAAATACTATTTCATGGATACCGGTCTGCTTGGGCTCATGTTGCTCGACTGTAAGTCTGCCCAGCTTGAGAATCTCGTTGCGATTGAACTGCTCAGACGCTACGGTGTGGAGAATGTGTACTTCTTTGAGAATACTGTCGAAATCGACTTCTATGTTCCATCCGACAATCTGGCTATCCAGGTAAGCATGCAGATTCTCGATAACATGGATGCCAGAGAGCGTGAAACCAGAGCTTTTGTGAAGCTGAATCATTTCATTCCCGGCTCAAGATGCCTTCTGATAACAAATAGTGAAGAAGACACTCTTGACTGTGATGACATCAAGGTCGAAGTCGTTCCGGCTTGGAAATGGTTGTTAGATACTTAGCAAAAGCTTAAGCATAGCCTCACGAATCTTCAGGGCGGCCCAGACATCGTGGTTGCCCTGAATCACATAAATATTGGATTACTTTAATTTTCCCCCAAAAAGAGCAATGCATCTGTGCAGAAAAGCTCTTATACAAATATCTCTTCAATCGCAATTAATGCAACATTTTCTCTTTTTTCACAATTAAATCCGCTTCGGGAGAAAAATACATACTTATAACAATCTAATCCGGTTGCTTTTACCTGCTTGATTTCTTCATTTATCATTTCATCAGATACCGGTTTCTTTCTAAATTTCACCTCGTAAAAGACATATCCTCGCTCATCTTCTGTTACAATATCAAACTCACCATTAGTTCTTTCTGTAGGATTATCATAATAATACTTCCCAATATTTTCAATAACAGGTTCAATCTCCCCAGCTTTATTTTTACGAACCAAGTATTGTCTGCATATGTTTTCAAATACATGAGGTACAAAGTATTCTTCAAAATCCTTTTCAATATATTTCTTATAAAACACCTCCGAATCCATAATATTCATCTGCGACGAATACCGGAAGATGTATCTATAATAGAAAAGAGAAAGATTATCACAAATATAGTATCCAATTTTCTTTTTATTTGCGCTGTCATTAATTGGGGCAGTCTTAACCACAACCTCCATACTAATTAATTTGTCCAACACATCTACAAGGGTTGGTCCGCTTGATACATGCGACTGAGAAAGAATATCACTGTATTTTGAGAAGCCTCTCGCTAACGCTTCAAACACCTCATTAGCATTTACAATTTTTGAAAGCTCCGCATTCAAATACATGGACACCTCGTTCTCCAATCGTGCTCCCGGCGATGCAATCAGCGATAGTATATTTTCTTTTACACTCTTTGAATCATCTATCAGTCGATTATAATATGGAATTCCACCAAATACTGAATATATCCTTACCTTATCCTCTGCCGAATAGTTCGGGTAAAAGAAGGAAGACTCATAGTAATCCATCTGCTTCAGGTTTATGGTTAGATCCACCCTCCCATACAATGGATTTTCATGTTCCAAAAGCGAATGCATGACTTCCACATAAGACCCTAATATGATGAGTGTAAGTTTTGATGTCTTACGGTACTTATCAATAGCTGCCTGTAAAATACTGTCCATTCCTTTTACAGATTCTCTTAAATATGGATACTCATCCAACACCAAAACCATCTTTTCCTTTGTGGAAAATTCAAAAATATAATTAAGCAGTAACTCAATATCTGTAAACCCAAGTTTGGGAAGTCCCAAAGTTTCAGATACAATCTCGCTTAAACCATTCACATTACTCTCCTGGGCGACCTGTTTGCATTCATAATACAGGTTTTTTACCTTGCTCTTTGCTATAGCCTGATTTACAAGCTCACTCTTGCCCACTCGTCTCCGACCATATATTAATGCAAAAGACATTTCCTCTGAAGAAATAACCTTATTCAACTTTTTTAATTCTTCTTTTCTCCCTATAAACTTCATTTTACTCGGTCCCTTCCGACTCGGTTTGTTCCGAGTTAATTATAGCATATTCATTTTTGTTTGTACATATTCAGATATAAAACTCCTGCCTGTCATTCAGCCTGATCGCCCCGAGACAGCCCTCGCAGTTGTAGCATTTGTACCCGGCTCCGCAGTCTGTCTGGATTGTCCGCCCGGAAGGAGAAGTCCAGATCCTCCGGTTGTCAGCCGCTTCTCCATGATGGCAACAGTGTTATAAGCTATGTACTGCCCGACCTTTTCACCGGCAAATTTCTCACGGATCTCCCGGGCGACACAGACATCATGGATGCCCCGAATCACATAAATGTTAGAATACTTCAGAATCTCAAAATACAGTTCGACCGGCTTTTCCCCGCGATCGAAAATATCTCCGTCAATAAGCAGAATATCCTCCGACGAAAAGGCTCATCGGACAATTATTTGTTGGAGATTTCTTCCATATACAATTCTGCAATATACGACGGTCCATTGCACCAAAGTCTCGTCTCCTTATTGTATAAAGTTTTACCCGTTTTGGAACATAAGAAATCTGATAACACTTCTTTGCTATCTTTTCCAGCCTCTTCCGCAATCTCTTCAACTGCCATAGTAATGAGAAGATCGATTGTGAAGTCCATTTTTTCTTTTGGAATCGTTACTTCAGCCATATCTTCTCACCCTCCACAAGCAAGATTAGGTTCCCTTACTTCGCAGTAGCTTCCGTGGTAGAGAATCAGCCCATCTGTTAATTTAAGCATCAATCTTAATCCCCTTTTCTTCCAGAAACTCTGTGATGTCCTCAAGGACAGCCTCATCACCCTCGCAATGAAAAATTCCATAACCTTTTTCTATATACCCAAGGACATCCACTCTTTTGAATAACTCAATAATCTTTTCAATTGGCAAATGCCATTCCTCAGAGGCAAGTCTGATTAGTCTGGTCTGCATAAATGTAATCTCTGCTTTCTCACTCATTATGCAATCCTCCTCTTAACATCAAGGTTCTTGACAGTTGAACGCTTCGGGGTTCTTCGACTGCTTTGCTTCCGTGTCCTGCCCTTTAAAAGTCTCCGTGTAATTATCTGTATTTATTATATGTTGTGTCCAACTTTTAATCAAGCAACGCTTGTAGTGTTTCCCGAAAAATGCAGTGTTTACGCAGGTTATACAAATTCCACCGGTCTGACCGAGCTCGTGCAGCAGTCAGGCGTAACACTCCTGCCTGTCATTTAGCCTGATAGCTCCGAGAAACTCCTGCCGGATATTCTCGACCTACTTTATCGCTTTTCCGATCCGCTTCCATGCTTTCTCTACCCGAAGATACTTCAAAGCGTCCAGTGCATCATTGTCAAACCACATATCAATTATGGATGCCAAACGGCTATACTTTACCTCCCCTGCATTTGAACTACTCAATAACTTCTTTCAGAAGTATCTTCTTCGCAAACGCTCCGCGCTTTTGTACCTTCTTCTGCCTTGCAGCCTCCAGTTCTTCCACCGAATAGCCTCTGGCAGTAGCAGCCGCATAGATCACTTCCATCAGATCTGCCAGTTCTTCAATATTCTGATCCTTATGATATTCCGCCAGCTCCTCATCCAATTTTGCATCAACCTTTTTTATGTATTCCTCATCGGTCAGAATCTCTATTCTACAGGTTTTCCCATCCTTCTCAATAATCTCGGGAATCCTATCCCGTACCAACTTATTATATACTATTACCCCCATCGTAAACCCACTCCTTAAATCCTAATATCTGCGCTGATTCATAAACTGGTCTTATGACATGCTCTAATCTTCCTATGAAAGCAGACTTATCCAATCCGTCAGAATATAGCTGATTCCGTATCTCCTGATTATTCAAATTATATGGCGCTATTTTTCTGAACTCATGAGCCACCAGTTCATTTTGATTTTTCAATTCATATGCTCTGTATTCAAGCTCGCCCAATGCATTAAAATATACCGTCCATGCTGGCAGCGAATTGCTTTTACTACTATTTATCGCTTTTGTCGTAGGGTGCAGATTCCATAGTTCATCATGTGCCACATACTGCCACGGCACAAAGTGGTCTACTGAAATATTCTCATTTGCCAAAACCACTTCTCCATAAATATCCCTTAACGACGGGTCAATCTGAATAATCAGTTTCCAATACTTCCGTGCGCGTTCAATATCCCTTGCTCTCGGGGCTTCGATCTTATCCGAAATTCCCGGCACGCTAGGATTCTTATTCTGCAAATACTGAATTAATTTCAGCTGCGTCCAACCCTTTAGAATTTCCTTATGTCTAAAAAGGTAATCTGCCCATATTGCATCCACCTCAATTACTGTTCCAAGACCAGATATTGATGCGAAATAATACATCAGTCTACGCTGCCTATTTATCTCATCGGTCAAAATCTGCTTTGAGCCATTCCACATACTGCGTTCAATTGCAATTTCATCATAGAATGGCACCTGTAATCTATATGGAACATTCAGCGTCAGATCCATTTTATATTTTATGATTTTTTTATCTTCTGTTGTTTGAAGAAATTCCAAAATCTTCTCCCTCTTCTCAGAAGACATGAATCCATAATTCTCATGAATATATTTCACAACTTCTTCCAGATTGTCCGTAATCCCTAAAGGTCCCAGTCGCAGGCAGTACTCCGTCACCATATACCACGCATCTGCAATCATTTCATTAATAAGTTCATCGAATGTAAATCTACTCTGAGTCCCGTCCAGCTTGCGAAGAATTGCCTGAAACCAGAAAAATTTGTAGCAGTTAGTTGTATTGTCAAACAATCTGCTCAAATAACCGATATTCACTTCTTCAGAATATGGTAATTGCATGGTTTTTCCTCTATAGTTTTTTATCTTTTCTAAGTAAGGGGCTAGAAAAGTTTTCTTACTTCGTACAAGCAGCACATTCTCCGGCAAAGATTCAAAAACACTTTCTCACATACATATCCTCTGCCATCTTCGTCTTTTATCGCATCGCAAACACTTTTTGAACACAAGAAACGCAAAGTGAAATCAAGAGGACTACATAAACAACCACCTTAATTTTAAATAATTTATTATACCATTTTCTTTAAAACTTCCGCTAATACATAGTAAGCGTATTTATAAACTTCAAGCGAATTGCTATCCGGCGTAACTTCGCCATGCATTAGGGAACAACGTAACAGATACAAAACCTCTATAACGCCTCTACTAACTTTAGAACGTTCGTTGATGAAAACAATATTATTATCACGATCTGTTCTTAATACACTTTCAATCACATACGGACGAATTTCTTTGTAAAAAGCTTTACATTGACCTTGCTGTTCCGTACCCAAACGCAGGAAATCAGCGTGTACATCCAATTCGGTTTCATCATATCTGCTCTGCTCAAATTGAAAATGTATAACAGCGGGATTGTTCTTGTGGCAAACCAAGGTCGTTACTTTTTGCCTTGTTCTCTGCGTTTTGTAATGTGTCGCTCTGTAATCACCTTCAGCAATAGTCTTTGGATTGTTTATGGCAATTTCAGAGAATGAAATCTGCTGATTAATTCCACCTCTTTCTTGAGTAACAATCGCAGCACTAACTAATGCAGAACGCAAACTGTTGAGATTGTTTTTAAAAGAAACCGCTTCATCGGTATTGTTGTTTGTATCAAGTAGTGTTTCTATGTAACCCTTGAATCGATTACTCTCTGCTTTAAGTTTCTCTATTATATCACGATCTGTTCGCTCCCTATACTCACTTCGATACCAAGAATTAAATGCTATCCAAGCTTTAATAAATGCCGAATAGTAGTCGATATTTATATCGATTTTTCGTATCCAATCTCTATAGCTTGGCATTATGATTCAACTCCCTTCTCTTTAAGCCAACATAACGCAAAATCTTCACCTTGCTCAATTGCCACGCTAACAGCCTCTGTAGCTAATCGTAGCATTGAGAATCCCTTTGTCTTCTCTTTGTAAGCCTCAATAATATATTTTTCTATTTCTTTTTGAAGGCTTTCTTCGATGAAAGGTATAACAATTTTGTCAATGTCTTTAGGATACAGTTCTTGTTGTGCAGAACCTGCACTTAAACGTTCGACTTGCATTCTTCCCACTTGTGAATTCATAACCATGGCCACATATAGACAATTGTATCCTTTAGTTAATCTAAGAATGTTAACATGATTACTAGCAATTGCTCGTTCTTTTGACAAATATGGTGAAGTTCTTCCAATATTTGCTCCTGTGGTATAGGTTAAGATATCATTTAGACGTATTTGGGCTTTTGGTTTTAAATCCCATGCAGAACAAGGAGCTTTTTCAAAATTGCCATAATCCAAAGTAGTGTCCAAGATGTGTTTGCTATTAACTACATTTAATTCACCGTCGTTAGCATAAATCGGTTGCACACCTCGCGCGTTATATGTTTGGATTTCGCCTATCTTTTTCGTAAAAAGTGAATTGTTTTCCAATAAAGAAAATAGATATTCATATTTAGGATGATAAAATTCCGCGTCTATCCTAAGTTCATTACCAGAAATTCTTTTATACGATTTAATTGTACAATTGTCATGAGCTTCATATTTTGTATCAAATTTAAGTTTTTCATAGAGAATACTGGTAGCAATCTTATATTTATTATCCGAGCTCATTATTGTTTGGTTGCCTTTTTTTATGATTTGAGCAACTTTTGTTTGAAAATCAGATTTCAATAGGGGAATGGGAATGGTACGAATACGGCTCATTGCCACAGTGGGTTGTGCAGATAAGGTTTTTTCTTTATCTAATATAGCCTGGCCACAGCTTGAATTCAAAAAGGCAGAAACATAATACGAGTTCAGCACGGCATCTTTGGGCGTAAGTCTGCAAACATTTGGTCCCAATTGCAGGTTTTCTTGCTCTAATGTTAATGCTCTTCTATATTCTCCCGTGTATGACAAAATAACGTCACCGGTTTTTAGTTTAGATCGCTTCAAAAACTCCTCGGCTACGGATTTATCAATTCTAAGCGTATCATCCAATAACAAATGCTCGCTTTGAACATTTTTGCTCGTGATTGCCAAATAGTAATCATCTGTGGTTGTGTTTTCCTCCATGAAATATTTTGTGTATTCAAACCCTGCTAGTTTTGATACATCAAAATGTTCTCCAAGTATACAATGGTTCTTTGCTTTTATCTGCTTTATAAGGTTTAAAGCAGATTTTTTATAGTATTCTGAATCAATTCTAAATACTTCATTGCATTCCTTAGTAAAACTATAATTTATTTCTGTACACTCAAGCCCATCCATCACAGCCTTATATTTTGCCTCATTGAAAGGTTCAACAGATGGGCTCAGCGGAAAAAACTCAAACCTTCCTTTTTAGCAAATTCAATAAAAGCCTCTGCAATACCATCCTGCGTCATGCCATCGTGATTATAAAGATCGTGATCGACGATAAAGTGACTATGGCTGTCGAGTTTGATTTCCCCGTTTTCATCCTTTACATAAATTTTCTCTCCTGAATTGTCCTTACTCGGTTTCTGCATCGTTGCAAAGAAAATGGGATAATCATCTTTTTTGGGGCACAACTCTTCATCCCACTTTTGTACAAACAAAACTGAGGTTTTAGTTCCAGTATGGGGTTTGAAAACATTACCGTGTAAGCCGACAACTGCAAGTATGCGGCAACGCTCAGCAATAAAGTCTCGAATATACTTGTCGCTCGAATTATTAAAACGCCCTTGAGGAAGGACTACGGCCATTCTGCCACCCGGCTTTAAGAAATTAAGATTACGTTCAATAAATAAAATATCTCTTCCGACCTTTTTTTGCCATTTTCCTTTGTTGTTTTTAGAAAGTTCATAATGAGAAAGTATCGTTTGTTCCTTAATATCGCCCGCAAAAGGTGGATTGGCCATAACAAGATCAAAGCTAAACTTGCTGAAATCGTTGCTTCCTTTGGGTTGAAGCTTCTTTAATTTCTTAAATCCTTCATTATAAGTATCGTTCCAGTCTTCTTGTTTAGTTACTTCACTCCAGCGTGAATAATCGAGCGTGTTAAGATGAAGTACGTTTGTTTGTCCATCACCCGCAATCAAATTAAGTGTTCTTGCTACACGGACAGTTTTTTCATCAAAGTCAATCGCAAAAACATTATCTCTAACAAATTCTCTTTCGTCGTTAGTTCTCTCGGATGCTGTGAAATCTTCACCGGGTTCAAGTCCTTTGGCTAAGCGAATCTCTTTCCACACCTTGAAAATGCTATGAACGGTGAATCCAGAGCTACCGCAGGCAGTATCAATGATTTTATCATTAACTGTAGGATTCATCATTTTTACACACATATCAATTACATAACGAGGAGTAAAATATTGACCTTTTTCACCCTTTTGTGCCTTGCTCATCAAATACTCAAAAGCATCGTCAACAACATCAAGGTTATTGTTAAAGAGCTTAATATCCTGCAATGTTGAAACACAAACTGCAAGGTGAGAAGGAGATAATAAGATTTTGCTTTCTTCGGGGAAAACACCTTCCCACTTCTTTTTGGCATCATCAAACAGACCTTGAATTTTCTCTTTCAATTCAAAATCTGTATCTCCGCTATTGCGGAACTGCAAATATGCTGTTTTATCATTCGCACAGATTAACTCATCATAAAGTTTTGCAAAGATAAGTTTAAAAATTTCTTCAAAGGAATCCACACCGGCACTTGCAAGAACTTCATCTTCCATTTCCTTTATAAGATTTCTAAGAGAACGCTTTTCTTTGCTGATTTTATCACGAGCTCGCAAATCATCATAAGTATATCTTTCACTTAAAATATCCGAGAGTTTTTGTATTGCTTTCGGAATATCACTAATCATTTCAAAGAAATTAGGATCTTTGCGATTATAACAAGAAACCTGCTCACCATTTGTCCATACCCCAATAGGAGCACCTGTAGCATTACAATAGGACTTCAACTGTTCTTTACCTTCGGTAAGTTTAGGCTTTTTCAGCTCAACAATGATGTATGGAACAGTGGGACGATCCTTATCCATAATTGTAATATCAGCTCGCTTAATTTCTCGTCCGAAGTGAATAGGCGTTTCAAGCCGGATACGATCTGTCGGATAACCGTATTCGTGAATCAGTTTGTAAATATACAACTGACGTACTGCTTCTTCTGGAGTGAGTTTAATTTCCTTTTCACGTACAAGGCATCTAATATATGGAGTTTCCACATCTTTTACCGACTTCATAAAGATAGCCGATTCTACCGCTGCAATTGCCTCCTTTGAAAACAGGGTATCATCGTAAGATGTGTTCTTGAAGATATCATTTAATCTCATCATATGTCCGCTCCATTATTTTTTAATTCAAATAGCGCTCATAAGAAATAACTACGTTTTGTGGTTTGCTTTTGAGCAATGGTATATTGCCATTATCGGCCGCCTTCTCAAAGATCTTAGACGCTTGACCTTTCAAGAAAAAAGTAAACGATTCGCAATCAGGAATTGTATTCTTTTTTTGCAGTAGATCGCTACGCTTTCTTGCGATAAATGTATATTTATAGTATACCGCAAAATTATTACTTTTGTCAAGCAATTTATTTTGTAGGATTACAATACATGTATTACAACTGAATATTTAAAAAGCAGCTCTCTGCTATGGCTACTATAACACAAGATATGCAATATCGTCTATCCTTAATCAAATACGCTGAGAGATTTTGGGTTACTAAGGCTGCTATTAAATTTAAAACCAACCGTCAATACATTTATCGCCGGAAACGGCGTTATGACGGTTCCATAGAATCCTCTCGCGACCACTCCCGCAGACCTCATCACCACCCGAACCAGCATACTCCCAAAAGGCTCAAACTGGATTCCTCCGTAAGCAGGAAATTATGGCAGTCATCCGACCAATCCCAAGTATATTCCGAAGCCTTACGAGCAAAATGGATTATCCGGACCAACACATACAGGTCGATGTAAAATTTGTTCCTTCCTTATGTCTCAAAAACTCCAAGGTCATTGACAAACCGTTCTTTCAGTATACCGCCATCGATGAGTATGAGTATTCCAGATGGTATTTTGTAGAGGCATTTGAGGAACACTGCACGCATTCTTCTACATTTGTAAAACCAACTGGCAAAATTGTTCAAGCGGCATACCTTTGCAGGCATTAAACTGGGAATCCCCAACGAAAAAGTTCCATTAACTGGAAATTAAGCATTAAATATAGCGAAATATCTATAATATCGTACCGCTTCTACAATTCGATATCACATTATTAACCAATATATGTCCAAGTATTCAATTTTCCTCCCCCTCCCTCTTCCACGCCTTCCTGCTATATACCTTCCCGCTCGGGACCGTCCTCGTCACCGGATTCAATTCTCCCCATGTCCGGCGCTGCTTAGAATAAAATTCCTTCACCAATGATCCGGGTTAATTTTTCACAGACCTCCGGATAATCCCTGTGTCCCAGCAAAAGCATTTTATTCTCCATCCTGCCCAACGCTTCTTCAAATCTCTCCGCATCTTTTTTGCGTACCTTGCAAAAAATAATGCGGTATGGGCTGCCCTCCCGGGCCATCTCACAGCTGAGCTTCAGCTTCACCTTGCTCTGCACAAATAACTGATCTGCAAGGTAAGAATTATGATCCACATAGGCATAAGAAGCATTCAGCAAAGAGAATGTTTTCAGCTTCCAAAAGTTGTTCATCCTGATATCTCCATTCTAAAAAAATAGTGAGAAATCCGGGGATCTCTCACTGGTTGTGCCTGAAACCGTACCTCCGCACGCAGTTTCCTGCAGGTTTTTAAGCAGAACAATCCGAAGGATCTCCCATTTATCTGTTGAAATCAATGAACATTATTTCATAACGAATAACCGATAACAGGTAATCAATAATCCTGAACATAAACCTCGAATTGTGTATAAAATATGTGAATGCTCTGCTTCGGAAAAGCTTTTATATTTCCACCTCAAACTGGACGGTCTGATTATACTTATCCAGCGCCATCTGCATCTCCATAATGGTATTGGAAACCGCCTCATACTCCCTTTTCACCAGTTCCAGATCGTAATTGATATACCGATACTCGGGAACGGCATTTCTGGACATATACGCCTGCTCCTCCCTCGCCTTCGGAAGCTGCTTGCGCATCTGGTCGAGCACAGCCTTTCTCTTATTCAGCTGCGCCATCCTGATAAGGATCGTGTCGATGCTCATCTCCCTGTCGCCTACCGGAACCTTTGCCGTGGCGTTTGACACATTAAGTGCATGCTTGATAATTGCAATCTTCTCGTCCAGTTCTGCAATCGTAGCAGCCACTTCCGTATAGTCATATTCAGGAACCACCGGCTCTTCATTAATGGAAGCCACATAGGTACTGGATGTCGCCTCCTTGTTTAACCAGAACGCCTTGTCCTCCTCCAGACTCTTAATCATCTTATTTGCATATGCTGACGTCATCTTCTGCATATCTTTGCCCTCCTCTTTTTTGAATCCCTTTTTTATCATTTTATAACAGTAAAAGCCTTTTGTCATTGAACCTGCAGTTTAACCCCCAAAAGCCCCATAAACGAACTATATCCCCGTCAACGACGAGGATATCTTCAATACTGGTATGCAGTAACCTGCTTAAGATTACAAAATTGTCCAGACTCGGTAATGACCTTCCCGAGATCCATTTGTAGATTGCCTGAGGATTTTCAAAGCCCATAGCCCCCTGAACATCCCTCACGGTATAGCCATTTTCCACGAGCAGCTTCTTGATCTGTTTTCCTGTCTCCTTTTGCCGGATCGACAAATACATTGGTTCCATCTTCGTACCTCCGTAATTTTTCTCCATCCCGAATCACGACTATCTGATGCCAGATATTTATTATATCGGATGCAAGAACAAATTGCATTAACCTTATAGTTTAAAAATTCCCTGTCCGCGAGAGGACAGGGAAAAATTCACATTACGGGAACATAGGAACACCGAATTTCTCCATATCAGCATAGTTACCGATGGAAATCCTTGAAGGATCAGCCAGCTTTACATAGCCCAAGTGTGCATATCTGGCTTTGTTGCTTTTTACCCATGCGGTATAATCTTCCTGATAAACATCATTTTCAATATCGGCTGTACTGTCAATCGATATCCATCTACCGTAATCAGCAATATAGGCAACCGTAATAGCATGTCTGCCGTTCGCAAGTACAAGCGCTGGAATACCCTGTGCTCTGCACATAATGGCAAGAACCTCTGAAAAGTCTTCACATACGCCGACATTTGTCTGGCTGATATAATATTTGCCCGAATAGTCGCCGTAATAGAAGCATCTCGCTTTATCATTTTGTGCAATAACCCAGTCATCATAAGCAAAGTTATCAATGACATAGTTGTAGAACGTCATTATTTTATGGGCATCCGTCCAATCATCCTCAACAAGTTCAGAAGACTTTGCAATCCAGTTTGCCGTATCCGTTACCTCGCCCTCGCTGACAGGGACAATAGGGTAGTAGATAGGGTCTGTGCTGACGCAGTCGGCTTCGGTGATGCCGGCTTTTTCCATCAGACCGGCAAGTGCAAGTCTGTTATCAACAGCATTTGTCACATTATTTTTGTTATTGTCGATGTTGATTGCATAGAGTCTGCCATTCTCCTTGAAGACACCGGCAGTAAGTTCGTACCCGTTGGAAAATTCGACTGTCACAGTGCCAAAACCATCAGGGCAGTTGCCATAGCCTGTGATGGTGTAGGCAGTGTAGCTTTCTGTGCTCTGCACATCACCGGAGGAAAGGTCTGCTGAAACCTTGACAGGGGCGATGTATTCCGCACTGTTGTTGTAAATGGTGATGGCAACGGTGTTACTGTCAACAATGTTGACAATGAAACCGTAGTCCGCTTCCGCAGGAACTACCTTATCCGATGTGATCCCCGCTCCGACAGCCGTACAGTCCGCAAAGTTCCAGATGGCGCTATCCTCATAGGTAAGGATAGTGTTCACGGTAACGTCGTGCTCTTTTGTCGAAGTATACCATGTCGCCGCCCCTACTGTCTGCGTTTCTTCCGCCGCAGGTTCACTGGTGGGAGAAGCTTCCGATACAGATTCTTCGGTTTCAGCTGCCGGTGCCGGGGTTTCTGCCGGCGGCGTTTCGGCAACAGGTTCTGCTGCGACCTCTGTAGATGCTATGACTTCCTCAATCTGCTCCGCCTGAGAGCTGTCTGCTTCTTTATCCGCCCCTGCATCCCATGGCCATGGGGCGTAGAGCACCACACCCACAATAACAATGGCCAGCGCAGCCGCCAGCAAAACCTTGTTCCGTTTTTTAAGTTTTACTTCCGTTTTTGCCGTGTCCGGCTTCTCCGCGGCAACGCTATTCTCTGCCAGCTGCTGTCCACACTTTATGCAAAACTTAGCCTGATCGCTGTTTTCAGCACCACAGTTTCTGCAGTACATCCGCCTTTCCCCTCTTTCATCAGAATCTTTATCTTATGTAGTTTCTTTTTCCTTCTTGTTACATCTGTAGGCAGTGATGACCGTCAATATGGCAAACGCCATAGTCAGAATGCACAGGGGTGACAAAGAGAAGCCCATTTTGGATAAGGCATATCCTGCCAGCTTTCCTCCAAGCGAGTCCGAATGAAAGATACGGTAATCAAGATACAGCATTCCGGCAACGCAAACAGAAAGAAGACTTCCCATAACCGTCTGGGCTGTATTTCTTCGCAATAACGCCATATCAAAGAACAGAATTGCAAATAGAACAACTCCGCCAGCCATAAGAAACATGAATTGAAAATAGTTTGCAATATCATCAGAGTACCCGGACAGATTGGCAGCACTTTCCAGTATCTCAAACTGTGTCGGAGTCAGGTTTCCCCCTAATTCGCCTGTAATCCCCTCTATCAGCTGATATGTTAGGGAATCCTCATTTTTGTTTGAGATAACCGGCAGTAAAAACACCGAAACCAGATATGCAATCAAAGAAATAAATCCAAGAATATTAAACTTGTGCTCTGTGTGGCTGCCAAGGATAGCGAAAATGACAGTGAATACCAAAAACGGCATCACAAATGCTACAATTGCTACAGTACGCAGCGCCATCACTGACACTATAGTATAAACTGCTGTTCCTATTAAAACTGTTTTTATGACTTTTTTGCTCTCCGCTTTCGAGACAGCAATCGCATATACTAAGATCCCCGCACTGATAATTTCAAATATAAAAGGAATAAACATTATTACAGACATCTCACACCTCCCAAATTTTTCACGATTCATTTAAATATGATGTTTCTATTTTACCTAGGAGCCATCATAACTAGCGCGAGTCCTGCGTACATCGCCTTAAAAATAGCAACGATTACTGGGATAAAACCGACAAGGAAAGCGCCTTTATTCTTTCTCTTATAAACCGGCAGTTCTTCGTTTTGGTTCTCAATACTTACAACAGGCGCCTGAGCGGGTGCTACATTTTTAACACTGTTCATCGCCGGTGCCGGTATCCTTTCCGGTGCCGGTTCCGGTATTTTTTCCGGCGCCGCCTGCTCTATCACTGCTCCGCAATATGGGCAGAAGCTGGCTCCGGCACTTGTCTCTTTTCCACACTTTGTACAATACATGCTCATCCCTCCTCGTATTTAACCTACTTTGGTTCCGCAGGCTTCGCAGAACATTGCTCCCGCAACAAGCTTCTTGCCACACTTCGGACAACACAGCCCCTGACTCGCATTATCCGCTACCTGCGGCGTATTTGTTGTACCCAATATCGTTGAAAAATCTATCGGTGCGATTGGCGCACCGCATCTGTTACAAAATGCACTGTCCGCTGTTATAAATGACTTACAGCTATCGCACATCCTCTGTCCATCCAGACTGAGACGGTACTGATGCCATGTGTATTCCATTTTCATCTTCGTATTGATCGTCTCGATCTGTGCCGCAAACTCCGAGGCTGTATTCTCCTTGTTCGCCTCATAATATGCCTTGCCTAATTCATAGACAGCATCATCAATTGACTTTTTTGCCTGCATCCAGCAATTCTCAGCCTCACGTATCTTGCCGCTGTTTTCAGCCGGTACCTCTGCCTTGGGCATGTTCTTTTTTAGAAAATCCATGTTCTTCCTCCTTGGTGCACAATAGTTTATCGATATTACGCACTGAAATATCTTGTTATTTACATAAGTACAATTATAAATCCCCATCCTTGTAAAGTCAACTAATTCAACACATAATCCACCAATTAAAGACACACAATATAGTATTATGGATAAAAGGAGGGTTTGAAATGGTTGATTTTGGAAACGTACTGAAAACATTACGTTTAAAAGAAAATATGACCCAGGCACAGCTGGCTCACAAATTAGGCCTCACAAAATCTGTTATTAGTGCTTATGAAACAGGTCTGCGCCTTCCTTCTTATGACATTCTTATTCACATTGCAAAAATTTATGGGGTAAGCACGGATTATCTGTTGGGTTTAGAGCGCAAGCAGGAAATAGACCTCTCCGGCCTGTCGCAGGAAGAAATAGATGCTCTCTTGAATTTGATTAAGGCTATGAAACGGAATTAAATAACAGTTGCAGGAAGCTCTTCTAACCGCCTCTTTTCGTAGCAAAAAAGAACTACGCAGTTTCATTACGAAAACCACATAGTTCTTCTCATAATAAAAATCTGTTAGTTAAACTTTTTCAAATTTTGCTACTTCATCCG